>SWCA01001668.1_pt1 | contig 75068 bp, 71 predicted proteins | sample 4692961 | NCBI WGS metagenome assembly SWCA01 (sample SAMN10267275, study PRJNA491770) | bioreactor metagenome | isolation source: DHS bioreactor inoculated with | place: Japan: off Shimokita Peninsula | reverse complement strand
CCGGAAAATGGGGACCGCCCGGTGAGCTGAGGCGGTAGTTGATCGATCCTCGGGCGGCACTATTTCAAGACGCATCGCGATCGCTTTCTCGAAGAAGGCTTCGCCGTCGTCTCGATCAACTACCGCCTCAGCTCACCGGGCGGTCCCCATTTTCCGGAGCCCATCGTCGATTGCAAGGATGCGGTGCGCTGGATTCGAAAGAACGCCGATCTGTATAACTTCGATGCCGAAAAAATCGGCCTCTGGGGCGTTTCAGCGGGCGGACATCTTGCCATGATGGTCGCCTATTCCGACGAGCAGGATTATAAAGGAACACCCGAGCTTGCGGCTTATTCATCAGAAGTGAATTACGTAATCAATCACTACGGTCCGACGCATCTGCCCACGCTTTTCGAGGTCGAGACGGGCAAGGAGCCCATCGGCTACGCACGTCATATCGTCTATTCGATTCTGGGGCCAAAGGCGACCGCTCCGCTTGACGAGCGAGCACAGATCTTTACTCAATACTCACCCGTAACAAACGTACGCAAGAAGGTGCCGACGCTCACCTTTCACGGCAGCGCCGATCCTGTCGTTCCCGTTAACCAGGCCCACATTCTCGACTCCGCTCTGAAAAAAGTGGGAGTGCAGAGCGACCTGGTCATCTATGAAGGCGAAGGCCACGGCTTTATAACGATGGGCCAGGAAGGGCGCAGCGATCTTCTGCGTCGTGGCATTGAGTTCGCGAAGCAATATTCAAAGAACCATACGGCAACGGCTATTCCCGGGCAAGGATAAAGGAATGCAGAACGGCCGGATACTTTTCCCATCTCTTATGAAATAACGCATTCGCATGCAATGACCCCGGTTCTATGATAATTCTCATTTCGCGGGATTGTGCAAGCATATGCTGCAGGGATGGGATATGCCTGTAACAATATGAATCCCCCTTCGAGCATAGAAGAGCCGTTCTTGCCGCCGGCCCGGCAGCCCTTAGCTTTTGAATCGAAGTCTTGAAGCTCTGCCCGTAAGCATCTCCCGGTGAAATCAGAATAATCCCTTTTAGAACCGGTCCTAAAACCCCTCCTGGGTTTTAGGACCGAGACGGTTTTTGGAGCAAAGCCCCAAAAACCTTACGCATTTGCTCAATTTCTATCGAAATCTCGCATGCGGGCAACACTTCCTGTGCTGCAGAACCCGTTTTGGGACGGGTTCTTAATATGGTCCGGATGCTTCTGCACATAGTTTAAGGCAACAAGACAGGAGTAACTGCTTCCCTGGATCACCACATCGCGCCCCACATCGGGCAGCTGCGACCTCGCCGCATTCAGCGAGACGACGACATCGTTCGAGGCTCCATGAAAAATGTTCCCGATCCCTTGTTTGAAAGTGGTTTTCTTTCCCCTGTATAAAATTGAATCGCCATGGCCCCGGAGATCAATGGCCAGGACATGAAAGTCTTTCAAGGTAGCCGCTTGAATCGGATAAACCGACCGTGTTGAGTGCAGCCCGTGAAGGACTATAAGCACAGGATTCGATGCATTATCTGAGCGATACAGAGTGCTTACAATCTGCCAGCCGTCCTCGGTGAAAGCCGTAAGCGTTAGCTCTCGCCCCGCCGGTCTCTCCTCAGACGGGGGATCGCAACGGACTGCCAGCAGAAAAACTCCCAGGCAGACGGCATTCCAGTGAACAAACAATCCCATCATCTCAGCGAACTGAGTATACAACCGCTTCAAATACGCAAGGGAAAACGTAAGAAGATAGATGGCTCAACTCGCACTTCGCTCGATTCCGCAGCAACGACAGTGCCTTGCAAATTTGTACGTCGCCCCGCCACAGGAAGAACAGGACTCCTGCTGCACGAATCCACAGGAGGAGCATGCCGCATCACCATGCGGAAGTCTTTTACCGCAGTTCAGACAGCATCCTTTTGCAATGCGCCGCTCTATCAGTTTTTCGTGGCTAAAAAGCTTCTTCTGGAAGAAATACACAAGATAACCGGCCACGGCGACGACAACGAGGATAACGCCGTAATGCCAGAGCGCAACGAGGTTCCAGGAGAGCAGCAGCTCCCATAGCTGCTTGAGCAGCCTCTTCGGCAGAATATCATAGATCATCCAGAAAAGCTTCAGGGCGACGGGAATGGCTGTTACGACAAGCAGATGCGAAGAGATCAGCGTCTGAATGCCCCGCCCTTTCTTGAGGCTTCGGTTAAACCAGAAATAAAATCCTATGAGGAGCGGCAGCAAAAAGGCAAGCTGCATAAGCAGAACTTTGACCGGAAACCAGAAATGACGACTGCGCGAGGCCTCACGAATGGCCTCCTGATCGCTCTTGCCCAGCGCCCCGATATGAGAGCGAAAGGCGGCGATCTTCTCATTCTTATCCACGGCAGCATCCATTGCCTGGAGCTGCACGGTTAGATGGTTGAAGCGGTTCAATGTCGCTTCGTATTCCTGACGCACCTTCGCCACTTCAGCCGGGTTCTGTCCGCCTGCCTGCGTCGTATCATACGACACCTTTACATCATCGAGTTTATCTTGCAGATCCTCTCGTTCGTCGTCAAGACGATCGCGTGCGTCGACAAGCGCGAGCACCTCTTTATCTCCACCAAGAGATCGCAGCTCTTCGAGTAACGGAATACAGGCAGGATAGTGATCGGTCGGTCGCCCTGAGTCGCCGTAGTCCTGAGCGTTTCGCTCGCTCCGGATCAGCGAGGTGATCTTACTGCGCTCATTCGTGCTGTTCCAGTCTTCACGCAGCACCATCTCCCGACAGGATGACGGTATGTATTCTTCGGGCGATGTCAGCTGAGACGTATGGTCGTCAAGGCCTTGAAAAAGCGCCATCAGAATCAGAAAGTCGAGAAAGAGCACGATGATCAACGAGGCCTTTCCGATGGGCTCGTTTTCACCGGCATATGTAAGGTTCTGACGGGCGTTATTGAAAGCCCTCTGGATTATGGCGACAATACGACTCATACCTTCCTCGCGAATAGAATACGGTTTTATCAATATTGGACGTAGAGGCAGGAAAAAGGTTCGCTACGTCAGAAAAAAACGGTGCAGCGAACCGATTCCGACTGTGGCCGCTTCATCGATACCGGCCTCGCCTGCGAAGTAGTTCCATCTGCGCACGGCATCCTCCACCTGCCTTATGATATCGAGAGGCCTCTTTACATCGGCGGCACGAGACGCCGCGAGAATATCATCCAGAACAAAGAGGTCTCGCTTTCCGTTACAGGACATCTGATGACTGTCGATAAAGGGATTCCCTGGTTTATAGCTGAAACATATATCATAAACGGGTGAGATCTGCCACGACCCATCGCCATACATTAAGAAGGCATGGTTTTTCGCATGATCATCCTGGTTGCGAGCGCAGATGTTGAAAACCATGCGACGAAACATCTCATTCAGCTCGTCCTGCCCGAGACGCAGTTCACGCATGGTTTGGAACAGACGTTCGTAACCGCAACTGCCCGGCGGATCTCGATCGACATGCGCGATGCCGGCGAAGGTCGCTACATGCACCTTCTGATTGCCCTCGACACGATCGAATCGCTTCGTCATGAAATGCATTCGATCGCCGTCGGGAAGAAGTCTGCTTTCCATCACATTGATCCCGGCAGCAAAGGCCATCTCGTTGTAAGCGTATTCGATTCGCCCGATCTGATGAGACGTGGCCAGCTCTTCGTTATCCACTTCGTCGAATTTCAGTATCCAGTGCTCAAAGCCTGCCGGCACATCGCTCTGGCCAGACAGCACCTCACCCGTCGCATCATTGACGGCGATGATAGCCTTCGCCTTCGCACCACCGGCGCTGGTGCCGACGGAGATCAGAGAGGTTAACGCCTGATCCTGGATACGCGCTCTTTTTGTATTCTGATCGGCAAGCACAGACCGGGCCAGTTCGACAAGTTCACTGATCTCAACGGGAACGGAGCGCTTCTGAAAGTCCTCTGCCAGATCAGGCTCATATTCGAGTGCGCCCATCCCCCTGCTTCCAACGTAACAGAGCCTCTCCAGCGGATTCAGATCGTTCAACCGTTTGCCGTGCCGAACAAGATAGGCATCCAGCATACGATTACCGAATTTTTCGGGCAGACTATCTGCGATCACACCGGGCAGGCCCTGAAAGGTCTTCGTCCCTGCCAGCTCAGGGAAGCGAAAGATGCGCCTGGACAGCGGCATCATCAAAGGGCTGACCTCAAGACCACTTCGAATAAAGTCTTCGTCGTATTCGAAAGCAGCCTGGCCCCCTTCCGGCCACGCAAGAGCGCCCACTCGTTTTCCCCATAGAAAAACGGCAAGAGCCTTCATTTGCTGTTCTCTTGCTGACGGCCTTGCTTTCGGTGAGCCGGACGCTCCGCTTCGGGCCGCACTTTCTGGCGCCGACTTCGACGCCCTTCCTGTCTATTCGCGTCCAGAAGCTGCAGGGGAGACGGCTGCGGACGTTCAAGCAGAGGAAGCAACCAGTCCGTAAAACCGACGGCGCGGCTGAGCCGGATCAGCGTCGATAGCCGGACGTCCTTGCCGGCAAGAGCAGCACTGACTGTATTGCGATTGAGACCGGCCAGGGCGGCCAGTTCCTGCTGATCAAGGCCGCTCTGTCGGGCCCTCAACTTCAGATTCTCTGCCACCGCCTCAAGCAAAGATTCCATGGGAGCGTTTGGATTCGTTTGCATAATACTATAGGCAGAAAACTATATCTCCACCATATCTGCATAGTATATTATGCAGATAGAAGGTCAAGTAAATTCGGCAATCTCGAGATCCTTTTTGCCTCCGGCCTGCCCTACGATCATCGTAAAAGGCCGCCGGCATGACCATCATCCCATTGCTGATCTGCGAGCAGTGGCCGAATAGCTGTATGCTTTGGTCACTCCCTCTTGATCGGAACAAAGCAGAACACAATCATCAGCAGAAACATCAGCGCGACGGCGATAGCGAAGATCTCGTTCAGGACCGACCGATAGACGAAGGCGGCCATACCAAGCGCCGCCGTAACGATCGAAGCAAAGGCGATGGATATGGCAAAGCGGCTTCCGTGAATCCAGTATGGAATCAGGCACAGAAACGAAAGGGCCAGGCCACCCCATTTCTGCCAGGTGAAGATCTGAAGAAGGCCAAGCTCGCCCTGAATATCTGCACTCTGATAGCTCTCGCTTCGCAGCTTCTCTGTAATAGAAAGCAGCTGGATGTTCTCGAGAAGATCACCGAGAAGCACAACAACGCTGAGCAGCATGACGATATAGAGCATGCGAATGCCGCTCAGGCGATAGGCCGTCCATGCAAACCAGAAAAGGAATCCGGAATAGAGGTTCATATAGGCGAAATCGATTCTGTTGCCGAGATCCATGGCGGCGATGACGGCAGCGGCATCGGGCCCGCTGAAAAGCGTCTCGACCTCAGCCGGAGTCTCGATAAACTCAAAGGCGATGACGGGCGTGATAAACCCTCGCGGCATCGGACCCGCCTTCGCCGGAAGCACAAGCATAAGCAGAACGCTTGTCAGAGCGACCGCGATACCGAGCCATCCGACATTCTTGAAGGGCTTCGCGTTCATACATTGCCTCCGTTGGTTCTATTCGGGCGGCTCTTTCTGGACGGTTTTAACCGCCCGTCTTATCTCGATCGGCGACCTTTCGCGCCTCAAGCAAAAAGGCCAGGGCCTTATCTTTATCGCCCGAGAAAAGATGCAGCAAACTGAGATCGACAAGATCCTTCATGTCGTCTTTTGCAAGGCTTTTCTGCTGCCTTTTTTTTCGCTCTTCAATGCGGGCCTTGAGTCGTTCGGTGCGCTCTTTCAGACGATCAGAGACCTCTTCAAAGAAGGCCGAGGTTTCGCGATCCCGCTCTCCGCGAGCTTGCTTCAGGTGTTCTTCAAAAGACACGTACTTTTCATTCGATGACGTAACCTGCTTCAACTCTTCGAACGATTCCCGGTAACGACCGAGCTTCATCAACAGAGCTGAGTGCAGATTGAGCAGAGCGGCATCGTCGGCCTGTTGTTTAAGGTAGGCCTCGCAGATTTTGAGCGCCTCTTCGTTTCGATCCTGCTCGCCGAGAACGACGACCAGCCCGAGAGCGGCGATGCGACTGGAAGGGTTAAGCGTCAGAGCTCTCTGGAACGACTGCGCCGCTTCGACGTACTGCTCCTGACTCTCGTGTATATAGCCGAGCAGAAGAGCGGCGCGAAAGAAATCGGGCTTCAGCTGCAATGCGCGACGAAGATGCTGGATCGCCCCCGCATACTCTTTTTGCCTGAAAAGCTCGCTTCCCAGGTTAAACAGGATGGTATCGTCTTCGCGAAGGGCAAGGGCCTTGCGGTAACAGGCTACGGCGCCGACGCGATCCTGCCTTTTTGAAAGAATGGCGCCGAGATTGATCCAGGCGGCGCGGTTCGTCGCGTCGGATTTCAAGAGGCTTTTATAGACGGCCATCGCCTCGTCTTCACGCCCCGCCTTCTGAGCGGCGACGGCCTTTCGAAAGAGCTCAGACATCAGCGCCGGATCTCCAGACTGAGATCCAGGAATCGCGTCGTATGCGTCAGGTAGCCCATACTGATGCCGATGCCCTTCAGGCCTGCAAGCTCTGGAAAGCGTTCGGGCTTCCATCCGCCCGAGAGCTCGATAAAGGGGCGATCGTCGACGGGAAGCGCTTCTATTTGATCGATTGCACGACGAATCTTCGCCGTGTCCATGTTATCAAGAAGCAGCACGCGAGGCCGGCATGAAAGCGCCTCGTCGAGCTGATCAAGTCGATCGATCTCGATCTCCAGCGGAACGGACGGATGCGCCGCCCGGATGCGTTCAACGGCCAGGGTTATGCTGCCGGCCGCCTCGACATGGTTATCCTTAATCATGGCCATGTCAGAGAGATGAATACGATGGTTTGTTCCGCCTCCGCAGTAGACGGCATACTTCGCCGCGCGTCGGTAACCGGGCAGCGTCTTTCGCGTATCAAGGATGGCGATGTCGGGGCCGGCCTTTGCGACGACGGCAGCCGTCGTCGAGGCGATGCCGCTTAAATACTGCAAGAAGTTCAGAAGCGGGCGCTCGATGCGCAGAATACCGGGCAGCGATCCTTCCATAGAAAGAAGCGTATCGCCGGCAGAAAAGCGATCGCCGTCGCGCAGCGTCTGGACGATCATCAGATCGTAGCCCGTCATCTCACGAAAAAGATCAAAAAGAAAACGACTGAGCGCCATACCGCAGAAGACGCCCTCTTCGCGAGAAACGATCGTAGCGAAGGCCGCCTCTTTTTTATCGAAGATCGATTCCGATGTAACGTCTCCCTCGGGAGCGTCTTCGGCGATGGCAAGTCGAATCAGCGTTTCGACGTCTTCGAGTCGAAGTTCGCGGGCCGGGTTCGTGTAATGCGGACGTCTATCCATCAGAACTGCTCTCCCTGCCGTCGGAATCGCTCGGGCATCGGTTCGAGGGTAACGCGCTTGAGCGCACGCCCTCCGTCACGACTCAGGACTTCGATTTCAACCTGCGTGCCCGGTTTTAAAGAAAGGATGCGCTCTTTCAGCGTATAAGGGCCGATCACCGGATAGCCGTTCGCCGAAACGATCAGGTCATAGGGCCTTAATCCGGCTTTTTCTGCCGGCGAGTCGGGATAAACCTCTGAAACCATAACGCCGTCAAGGGTCTCCATATAGAGAATCCCCAGATACGCCGGGCCCTGGGCCTGCTCAGCGGCCGGGGCGGGCTTTTTCTGCTCAGAAGAACAGGCGAAAAGAAAGGCGACCGAGACGGTCATAGCGAAAACGAAAGGAAAGCGATACAGAATTCGATGCAGCCTCATACGATACCGATACCATCGGCCGATCTTCGCAATTCCTGAAGAATGCTGAGGCCTTACCGTCGACCGGACTTCTTCGATTTCTTAGCGCCCTTTTTTGCGGCCTTCTTCGCGGCTCCTTTTGCGCCTTTCTTTGACGATTTCTTGTAACCGCTTGCTTTTCCGCTCTGATCCCACAACTTTCTGTAGGCCTGGTCGGATATCTGTTTGGGTTTTAATCCGTACTCTGCTCCGAGATCGACCGGCGATTTGCCGGCGCGATACTTGCGTTCGATCTCGCGTTTCGCATTTTCAGGAAGGTCTGACCATCTTTGCATCGTCCGCCTCATGAGAATGATTTTACTTAAGAGCCTGTTCTGGAGCAGGCTCTTAGCTCTTCCAGACCGGACGGCAAAGCGGCACTCCGCATCTTTCGCGACCCGACCCTCCGTATATTTAGCAGCCCCCGAAGAAAAATCAAACTTTTTTTTCGTAATGATTCTTTTCGCGAAGTAAAAAAACGGTTGGAAGCGATACGTTCTACTCTTCCGTTACCCTGAACGTTCATACAACGGAGCAGCACAGTGACAGGACCAGCTAAGAAAGAATCATGGGGATCCATGCTTGGAGTCATCCTTGCCGTTATGGGAAGCGCCATCGGGCTCGGCAACTTCCTGCGATTCCCTGGCCTTGCCGCGAAATACGAAGGCGGCGCCTTCATGATTCCGTATTTTGTCGCCTTGCTTCTGCTGGGAATTCCCATCGCCTGGCTTGAATGGACGATGGGTCGCGCAGGCGGCCAGAAAGGATTTCATTCCACCCCCGGCATCTTTCGCGTTATCTGGCCTCATCGCGCATCCCCCTATGTCGGATTCCTCGGCCTCATCGTTCCCGTAGGCATATACATGTACTATGTGGTGATCGAAGCCTGGTGCCTCTATTATGCATATCAATACGCCATCGGCACCTTCCCTCTGCATGACGGAGCCACCGCATACCAGAGCTTCTTCGCCGACTTTACCGGCCAGAGCGCGAACGGCATCCTCTTCGGCTTCGAACATTCCAACTTCATCGTCTTTTTGCTCATCTGCTATGTACTTAACATGATCATCATCTATCGCGGACTTGCCGGCGGCATCGAGCTTGTCAGCATGATCGGCATTCCGGTGCTTTTCGTTTCGGCCGTAGCCATCCTGGTCCGGGTGCTGACCCTCGGAACGCCTGATCCGGCGTTGCCCGAGCAGAACGTGCTGAACGGACTGGGCTTTATGTGGAACCCGCAAACGGAATCGAAGAGCTTCCTTGAAAGCCTGTCGAACGGCAAGATGTGGCTTGCCGCGACAAGTCAGATCTTCTTCACGCTTTCCGTCGGCTTCGGCGTTATCATCACCTATTCCAGCTACTTGAAGAAAGACGATGACGTCGTTCTTTCGGCGACGACTTCGGTGGCAGGCAACACCTTTGCCGAGGTGGCGCTGGGCGGCATGATCACGATTCCGGCCGCTTTTATATTGCTCGGTCCGGCGGCGGCAGGCGGCGGCACCTTTCAGCTTGGATTTATTACCCTGCCTCTTGTGTTCGAACAGATGCCGATCGGCTCTCTTTTCGGATTCCTGTGGTTCTCGTTGCTCTTTATCGCCGCCATCACATCGTCGATCTCGATGCTGCAACCGGCCATCGCCTTTTTTGAAGAGGGCATCGGCACCAGCCGCCGGACAAGCGTGACGCTACTCAGCTTCGTTACGGTCATGGGCACCGTTGTCGTAGCATATTTCTCGAAAGGCCTCATCGGCCTCGATCAGATGGACTTCTGGATCGGCACCGTCTGCATCTTTCTTCTGGCGACGATTCAAGTCATCTTAGGCGGATGGGTTTTCGGAGCCGAGCGCCTGATCGCCGAGGCGCGCAAGGGGTCGGTCCTCAGCCTTCCGCGGTGGATCGCCTTTGTCATTCGCTTTGTCGCGCCACTCTATTTGATCGCCGTCTTTATCGGATGGCTGTATCAGAACCTCGGCAGCAATATCGAAACGCTGACCAACGACGACAGCGCCCGCATGACCTTCCTTTTTATTCTTTTCCTGTCAGGGTTCTTCATCACACTGATCGCGCAGGCCGTGCGTCGCTGGAAGCGGCAGGCCGGGGAGGAACGATGACCATCGGCGGCTGGATTATTATGACGGCATCGCTCGTCTTTGTTACGGCGTTCTTCGCCGGATCTCTTTATCTTGTGCTGAGACGCAGGCCCGACGTAGAGCATCTGCATTCGACGTTCGATGAGACCCCTGATATGGAAGAAGAGAAGGACTGACCGCCACGGTTTCGACTTGTCGTCTGCTCAAGCGGTGAAAAAAGGTCGCTGTGAGCATCGTTGAAGCCGAAATCCTCAAAGACGAGCCGGGCATCCACGTCGTCTATCTGAACAATCCCGAAACGCGCAACTCCATGACCCTTGAGATGGGCCTGGCCTTTCATCGCACGTTTCAAACCCTGGCCTCGCTGGATCCGCTTCCGCGTGCCGTCATCATCACCGGGCGAAACGACGTCTTCTCGGCCGGCGGCGATCTGAAGCTGCTGAAAAGCTTCTCTGAAAAAAGCCGCAACGAGAATCGCGAGTTCATGCAATCCTTCTATAAACTCTTCCTGACCGTGCGTGAGATGCCCTTTCCCGTTCTGGCCTGTGTGAACGGACATGCCGTCGGCGCCGCCCTCGCCCTTGCGCTGGCCTGTGATCTGCGTTATTTTCTGCCCGATGCGAAGTATGCCTTCAACTTTGTAAAAATCGGAATCCATCCTGGCATGGGATCAAGCTTTCTTGTGAAAGAGGTCGCCGGCATGGCCCAAGCGCAGGAGCTTCTGTTAACGGGCCGTTACATCAGCGGCGCAGAGGCCATGCAGCGCGGACTCTGTCACGGCGTCTTTTCTGCCGACGAGATCTTTGATCGCACCGTCGATCTTGCACGAGAGATCGTCGCGGCCGCCCCTCTTGCCGTGCGCCTTCTCAAACGATCTCTGTATGCATCCGGTGATCTCGATGAGGCGCTGCAGCGCGAGGCCGAGGCGCAGGCCGAGAATTACGTCAGCGCCGATTTTCGCGAGGCCATCGCCGCCATCGAAGATAAGCGCACGCCACTCTATGTGGATAAATAGCGCAAGGCCGTTACCATGTTGCCCGTATCTGTAACCATCATCACGTATAATGAAGAGAAGAACATCGCCGATTGCATCCGCTCGGTCGAGTCGATCGCCGACGAGATCATCGTGCTCGATTCCTTCAGCACCGATCGCACCGAAGAGATCGCCCGCAGCTTCGCAAGAGTGCGTTTCGAAAAACATGCCTTCGACGGCCATGTACAACAGAAGAACAGAGCGCTCACGCTCTGCAAGAACGAATGGGTTCTTTCGCTTGACGCCGACGAACGCCTGAGCCCGGAGCTGGCCGCTGAGATCGCCGCGCTTGATGCGGCAAAGATCGCAAACGAAGGCATCTCGGGCTTTCGCATGCCGCGGCTAACGTATCATATGGGTCGGGCCATTCGACATGGAGGATGGTATCCGCAGCGACGCTATCGCCTTTTCAAGCGCTCGGCGGCGAAATGGGAGGGTGAGAATCCGCATGATTATATCGTCATCGACGAGACTGGAAAAGGCGCCACGCTGAAAGGCGACCTGATTCACTACAGCTTCGTCGACCTGTCACAGCAGATCGATACGATCAATAAATTCTCTTCTATCGTCGCCTTTAACCGACACGAGGCCGGGCGTCCCTTTCAAGTGATGAAGACGCTGATCAAGCCGTTCGGCAAGTTTATAGAGATCTATTTCTTCAAAGCGGGCTTTCTCGACGGCTTTCCGGGATTCACCATCGCCGTCGCCTCAGCCTTCTCGACGTTCCTGAAACTCGCCAAGATCTTCGAGATCGATCGCAAGTATATCGAGCGTCCGTCTAACCTGCGAGCCGACTACAAGGCTCAGAAGAAAAAATAGCGACCGGGCAAGAAACAGACACAATCCGCAATAAAAAAACGGAATCGATACCCCGGAGCACAATCGAAAGCATAATCGAAAAAACAAAACGAACATCATCTGAAATATCTGACAGACTGAAACGGAAAACACCATGAAACTGCTCTCTACATTACTGAAACCAAAGATCCTGGGCATCATCGCCGCTGCCGCTATCCTTCTCGGTATCGCCGCCTATATTCCGGGACGGCCGACCGGTGACGGCATGAAAAACGTCGAATTCGAGATCGAACGCGGCACGGGCATGTCACGGGTCACGAAATCGCTCGTCGACCAGGGTCTGATCGATAACGAACTCTTCTTTCGCATTATGATGAAGGCGACGTTTCGCGACGGAGCGTTAAAGGCCGGCATCTATGAACTGAACGACGGTATGAGCGCCTATGAGATCGGCTCGATTCTGTCGTCGGGCAAGGTTCAGATGATCAGGGTTACGATCCCCGAAGGCTGGACCAATAAACAGATCGCCGAACATGCGGCCTCACTGGGCCTCTGCGCCACGCCCGACGAATTCATGGCACTGACACAAAATCCTGAAACCCTGAAGAAATACGGCATCCCCGGCAAGAATACGGAAGGCTATCTTTATCCCGAGACCTATTTTCTTGCGCGCGGCGTGAAGGCCGACCGTCTGCATGAGGCCATGCTCGATCGCTTCTTTGCAACGTTACCCGACGCCAATCCTCCAGCCGATATGAAGCCCGAAGATCTTTTCAAGGCCGTCATCCTGGCATCGATCATTGAACGAGAGGCCGTGCATCGCGAAGAGCTGCCGAAGATGGCCGGCGTTTATCTGAACCGCGTGAAGAAAGGCATGCGCCTTGAGGCCGATCCGACCATTCAGTATATTCTCGGTGATCCTAAGAAGAAGCTCTACCTGAAAGACCTCGAGGTGAAATCGCCGTATAACACCTATCGCAATAAAGGTCTTCCTCCGGGCCCCATCTCAAACCCCGGCATCGAAGCGCTGCGGGCCGCCTTTCATCCCGAAGAGCATGACTTCCTGTTCTTTGTCCTGAAGCCCGATCAGACGCATGAATTCACAAAGACCTACAAAGAGCATCTTCAGGCGAAGAAGATCTTTCTTGATGGCAGGTGATTGATGCGAGGAAAGAAGAGGGAGCAGACTTATTCAAGCAGGGAGCGGCAATAGGCCTCTCCCTGTTTCGTAGCGGAAGCGCGAATGCCTGTTTGGTTAACACCAGGAACAACCCAGCAATAAAGATTCGCCAGAACTTTTTCATATCCTTCAAATTCAACTGCGCTTAACTCTCCATAAGGTTCTCTGCAAAAATAGAGCTTTATTAAGCCTCGCTGGGTCAAATCAGCGATAGCAGGTCGCATTTCCTCTTCCGTAATCTCTGGTTGATCAGCAAACTCCCAGAGAAGCTCCCACAATCCGACGTAATCTTCAATTGCAGCAAACAGGATGGTTTTTTCGAAGCCTGTATTCATGAGTTTCTCTGTAAGAATCCTTCATTACAGACGTCTCTTGCTTAGGGCTGAGAAAACCCAGCCCACAATTGTGGGAACAGCCAACACACAGGCCACAACGACGTAGTTTACAGCTCTTCCAGCTCCTTCTAAAATAATAAGCGAAGCGGCCAACAACACAGCCCATACGCAGAGAGAAAGATAGGCGAAACGAACCAAAACCCGGATTCTTCTCGTAAGAGCACTCATGGAGCCACTCCTTTTTCCGCTCTCGGCTGAGCGATCACGTAAGGCCCATCAGAAACATACATCATGCTGTAATCATAGCGGTCATCGGAATAGCGCTTGCTGGCTGATTCATAGTTGCCCTCCGTCCACGAAGCTACATCGACCATTTCATCAAAGCTGCGATAGTATTGATCGTTATTCGGCCCGGTGAATCGAACCGAATAATGGTAATCTATATTGCCACACCGAGTCCACGCTTTTAGCGACTTCACGCCGGCCAGATTTTCGTAAATGTCTCCTTTCACCTGCTTCAACCATAAACGATCAATGAAGGCCGTATAGTCGAAAACGCAATACACAGCCATTACAGTGAAGAAGATATGCCAGGCGATAACTCCGCCGAGAACAACCAGAAGGCGTTTTAACGTGCTTTTAAAGTATTTCAACGCTTAAACCCAGTTTTCAACTCGCAGCCCTTTAATGCGTTTGAATTCTTTTTGATTGTTCGTAACCAGAACCATCTCATGGACCTTTGCCTGAGCCGCCATGAGCAGATCATAGGGGCCGATGGGCTTTCCTGATGCTTCCAGTGAAACTCGAATCTTACCGGCCTCTTCAGCCTCTGCTATTCCGAAAGGCATAACCGCAAGGAAATTCAAGAAATCACGGAGCGTCCGGGTATTCTCAAGGGGGCGGGCGCTTTTGCTGACGCCGTAAAAAAGTTCCGTAACGGTGATTCCAGAGATTGCGACCGCATCAAGACCGACTTCATGAAGCTTCTCTTTTACGGCCGGGGGCCGCCGATTAATGATATAAATACATATATTGGTATCAAGAAGATACTGCTTCATTCTGGTTCCACGAATGATCGTTGATCATACTGTTCAGGCTGAGATCGCTCAATCGGACCAGAAAAACCTTCGAGCACAGCCCACAGGCTATCCACTCCGGTCGCTACGGGAGATAGAATTACAGTATCATCTCTTCGAGAGATGTACACCTCTTTCCCGGAAAAGCGGTATTCCTTCGGCAGACGAACAGCCTGACTGTCGCCGTTCTTAAAAATCCTGGCTCGATCCATATATATATGGAGGCATATATACAGAAACCGTCAACTGCTTTTTGGCCTAATCATCACCCCCGTCGAGCCAGAGACAAAAGAGTCTGCATTCTACCATCACGGCATCTCTGCGCAGAAGTAGCAGACGGCTTGAATCAAGAAGCCAGACCCGGTCTTGCCTGCATAGAAGATGTGCTGCATACCACCTGCGGCTTTCAGTGGCACGACGATTCTGTTCGGCGCTTTGACTGAAATGCGATCATAGATTACCTCTTTTGCACCGACGGCCTTCAGGATTTGAGCAGCGGAGGCATCCGGAGCATTCTCAAGAGAAAGAGGGCCAGTTGTATGCGATACAGAACAATCCAGCAGAGACGCGAGCAATTCGTTACGCCGCTCTTTCAGCGCAACGCTGAAGCGACTTCGCAATTCTGCCAGCGATGGAATCCCCTGGCGTGATTCCATTCTGCAACTGGCGATACCGATGCGGATTTCAGCCTCAGCCTTTATCGTAGTATTTCCATGACAGGCATGGGAATACATAGCTGCGGGATATTTCTGAATCAGACTTCTGTAGCTATTCACAGCGAGCTCCGGGTTCTTTACCTCCAGAGATTTTGCCTCTTCAAAGAGCTCCATAGCCGACGGTACGTCTGCAGACAGATAAGCGCCAAAGATCCAGCCGCTCCGAGCCGGACAGCCCCTGTATTCGATCCTGACCCACGGCGCTGTGATACCCGCAATCGTCTTATTTTCGGATCGCTCGTGTATTGCTACGGCATCTCCCTTATTAAGAACAGCAACGATACGCGCGTCGGTATCTGCCTCGGAACGAACCCTTACTGAATCACCTGTGACGACTGCCGAGTCTGGCGACCCAAACAGTGTTCCGGTGAAGAGGACATGCACTAATAAGAACCTTCTCATACGCCCCCGCTCACAGCCTCAACTCATACAGGCTGTAATCCAGCCCTAACACCGGAGGCGCCTCTCGCAGGTAGACAAAGCCCCTGCGCAAATACAGAGGTAAGGCAACCTCCATCGCCGTGCTTGTATGCAGATGGATACGCCCGTAGTTCTGTCGGCAGGCCGTGTCGATGCAGTGGTCGAGCAGAGCCGAGCCGATTCCCTTTCCATGAAAGGCCGGATCAACGACAAGCATTCGGATAACGGCACAATCCGCATCAAAGAAGTCAGGACGCGGCCCGCCCGGAGGCGTCAGCGCAACGGAGCCGGCGACAGTACCATTATAGAGAGCCACAAACATCGGCATCTCAGCGGCAAGCCGGCTTGTCGTAGCGATACGATCGCGCATGGCCGACCAGTCAGTATAGCGATGGGAGAGAAGACCGAAGGCAGCAACGGATATCTCGTTCACGCGGGCTGCGTCGGCGAGCTGGAAGTCGCGGATCTGAATGGGGCTGGCTGTCATGGTTTGTAGCACGAGTTTTGAGGGTGCATGTCAAGTTATTTCACAAAAGGGATGCGCTTCATCCCTTCGGCTTCATAGCGGCATAGATCTTTCTCTGCTGCGCAGTTACTTGAATTGGAGCAGGATTCATAGCAGCCTTTATAAATTTATATGCTTCAGGGCCTGTAAGCACTGGGATCTTTTCAAGCTCAATAGCGGGCATGTGAGTCTCTCCACAAAATCACCCAGCTACGCGTTCCGTTCGTCGTCAAGGCTATTAAGGTCCGCAGAGCCCTTGCCTCTATGCCGATGACTGCTCTACCTTCTCTCCAGATCATAGCGAGATTGCAAATTGAGCCAGAACTGAGGCGATGTTCCAGAGAATTCAGAAAACCTCAACGCAGTCTCGGCCCCAATAGAACGCTTGCCACGAATGATCTCGCAATGAGCCGGTCTTCATACGTTCTCCTTACAGGACCTTTCTCATTCTTTTTTCCAGCGAATCCGGGATTCTGATACTCAGGTTGGATTCTTCGCCCCCCGGTTGCCCACGCTCGCCACTTTTCCGCTCGAAAGAAATGCAGAAGTTCAGATCCAGTGCGCGAGCATAATCGAGCAAATCGCCGATTCGAATGGATCTCTGTGCGGCCATCTCGAGTTTTGAAATCCGCCCCTGAGTACACTGCATTTTATCGGCCATTTCGGCCTGAGTCAATCCGGCGGCATTTCGTAGAACGCCCAGCATCCGTCCGAGGGCTCTTTCCTCAATGGTCCTCTCAACCTCTTCCTGGAAGCCAGGATCATCGGAAAGAGAGCGGACCATCTCCCTTACCGATCTGTAACCTCTTTTCATGTTGTATCTCTCCTTCTAAGACTGCTAACGAATTCCTTACAGAATTGAATGTCTGACGGCTGGGAGTTCTTATCGCCGATTGTAATCAGGTGCAGAACACAATCCGTTTCTGCTGCAAAGACATAGAGGCGTGTTTCCTTCTTGCGACCTTTGCTCCCAGTCTGATCGACGGCCAGTACTCCCATTGGCTCCCGATGCAGAAATCCAGCCTGAATCAAAGCAGGCCTTGCTCCGGAATCGAGCGCAGCCCGCAGATCCTCCAGATTGGCAAGCATGGCCAGAAGTTCTTCACGATGCTTCTTTTCATATTCCCGAAATCTGCGAATGTATTTGCCCGATGGCATCAACTCCCACATGCAATATATTCCCCTTTGGAATATTCCGCAATGGAATTTTCATTGCCCATAGAAAAATCCCGTTGCTGCACCTACTGGTTCGTCTTCCGGCCTTTTGATTATAGAAAAAAGCCTTCTTTGAATTTTTTGATCGAGCAGGCTGGAATGAAATCCCATCCCACCAACGCCGTTCCCACCGCACCCACCCGAACCCCGCCTGGCGATCCACCGCTGGCATCGACGTCCTCTTCATCGTAACTTCCTGTCCTACAGAAACCGGCTGCATCGCTCCGTCCCTCCCCTTCCCGTTCCCACCGCACCCACCTGAGAGCGGAGCGTGCCGGGCCTGGCGCTCAACCCAACAACAAAGCGCCACCCGCACGGCCGAAGGTGGGTGCGGTGGGAACCTTCTTTTTTTCTTTGACATCACCGTTTTCCGGCCGACCCTCAGAACAGGATGAGCGAGCAGAACAGAGCAGAACAGAACGCCGATCAAACGGCGGGGGCGAAGCTTCAGCTTCTGCTCCAGCAATTGAAGCTTCTCGAAAACGAGAAGAAGAAGCTGTATACGGAGTTCGAGAAGCGCAAGCGTCAGCGGGAGGCGCATCAGCGTGCGCTTGAGTCGGAACGTGGTCGCACCGAGAAGCGTCTCGGACGGCTTCAGCGCATCCTCGATGCGCTGAATAAGGCAGTCGAGCGCATCAAACGTATCGTACAGCGCCTGAAACTGATTCAACAGCAGCAGGAGCATCTGGCCGACGAGATCCTGCGCCGTCTTGAGGGCATTCCCCGCCCCGACGAACGCCGCACGTCCGTGCCACGCAACCGCGCCCCGGTAATCGAGAAGCGTCCGAGCCGCTACCCGTCGCTGCCAGGCCTGCGTCCGACGGGTACGGTCGCCGAGGCGGAGCCCGAGACTCCGGTAGAGGCGGATGTCGCTGAGCTGACGCCCGATGAGGCGCGCGAGGCTCGAGAGGCGCTGCTCGGTATTTTACAGGAAATCCAATCCTTCCGGCAGAAACGGGAAGAAATCGAAAAGGAAGTTGACCGTCTCAGAACTCTCTGAAGTATGGCGTACATTCTTTCTTTTCGGAATTGTTATGAGCACCCATCTTCTCAAGTCACAGAGAACGCCCTATGTGCGTAACGAAGAGATCCAGCAGAACTGGATTCTCGTCGACGCCGAGAATCAAACCCTGGGCCGTCTTGCCTCTCTGATTGCCTACCGCATTCAGGGCAAGCACCGTGTAGACCAGTCTTTTCACCAGACGGTGGGTGACTTTGTCGTCGTCATCAACGCCGGGAAGATTTCCGTCACCGGCAACAAGATGGATCAGAAGATCTATTATCATCACTCCCGCTATCCGGGCGGTCTGCGTGAAACGACGCTGGCCGACAAGATGGACCGTGATCCGGCCTTCGCCCTCGAAACGGCGGTCAAGCGCATGCTGCCCAAAGGCCCTCGTGGCCGTAAGATGGCTCTGCAGCTGAAGATCTACGCCGGAGCGGAGCATCCGCATCAGGCACAGAAGCCGACTCCCGTCGTGCTGAACGAAAACAAGCAATAAGTCAGGTAGAATCGTATGACAGAAACAACGAAAACCCGTCCGGCACGCACTATATTCGTAGGCCGTCGTAAAACATCCGTAGCTCGCGTGAAAATCGTCGATGGTAGCGGAACCGTTACTGTGAACGGAAAGACCGTCGAGCAGTATCTGCCCGTTCTGCGTATGCGCAAGCATGCGACGCAGCCTCTTGATGTTGCCTCTCTGTCGACGAAGGTCGACGTGCTGGTGAACGTCAACGGTGGCGGCGTCGATGGACAGGCCGGCGCCATCCGCCTTGGCATTGCCCGTGCTCTGATCGCTCGTGATCCCGCTCTGCGTCCGCTTCTGAAGTCGAACGGCATGCTGCGTCGTGATCCGAGAATGGTAGAACGTAAGAAATACGGTCTGCGCAAAGCACGTCGCGGAACGCAGTTCTCGAAACGCTGATCGGCGAACGATCTTGCACAAAAAAAGGGCTTCCGGGCCCTTTTTTTATTTTCGGGCCCTGCTCCCGATCGGGGCCATAAAGCTACCGCGGATGCGGGACCGAGTTTTGTTTTTGTTCCTGTGCTTATTCTTATCTGGGGCTTTTTTGAGACTGTATCTCATTAAGGCTTGACGAAAGCGGCCATACTGCCGTTTCTGGAGGCATCATGAATCTCGATCTGCTCTTGATCGGAGCCATCATCCTCGCAGCCGTTCTCTACCTCGGGCATCTTGGCATCAAATCCCTGCATTCTATGCAGAAGAAAGAATCCTCTGCCTGCGGCAAATGCGGCTGTTCGGAGAAGGTCTCATGAGCGCCCTTCACCGTCTGCTGCCCGGGCAGAGCGGTATCATTGAAGGCTATGAACTCGAAGATGAGTCCGTTCTGCGCCTCGGCGAGATGGGACTCATTCCGGGCCAGCAGGTAAAGATTCTTAAAGTTGCTCCTCTTGGCGATCCGATCGAGATCGAAATCATGCACTACCGCCTCTGTCTGCGCAAGCGCGAGGCGGCAAAAATCCAGGTCCGCCCCCTTCCATAATTAAAATGCAGAGCACAGAGACCCGCACCATTCATATCGCCCTGGCCGGTAATCCGAACACCGGCAAGACCACTCTCTTCAACGCCCTCTGCGGCACGCATCAGAAGACCGGGAATTATCCGGGCGTAACCGTCGAAAAAAAGACGGGCTACTTTCGCGAAGGGGGGATGCAGTTTGCCGTCGTCGATCTTCCGGGCCTCTATTCGCTGCGTCCGTCGGCGCCCGACGAACGTATCTCGGCCGACATCCTCACCGGTCGCCAGAAAGATACGGCGCTGCCCGATCTCGTTCTTGTCGTTGTCGATGCGACGAATCTTGAACGTAACCTGCATCTGCTGGCACAGTTAACCGAGATGCAGCTTCCCGTCGCCGTCGCCCTGACGATGACCGATCTTCTTGAAGAAGAGGGCATTCTACTGAATATCGAGGCGCTGCGAAACCGGCTCGGGCTTCCACTATTTGAGGTGAACGTGCGCAGCGCGCAGAGCATCGATCGGTTGCGTCGTTCGCTGGCCGATCTGGCGCAGAACGCCGCTTCTTTCAGGGCAAAGCCGTTAAGCGAAGGCTATCTTCCCGCCGCTCTTGAAGATCTGATCGCAAAGGCGAACGAGAGGCGGCCGGCCGGCGTGCGGGCGCTCTCGCGCTTCGAGCTTCTGAATCTTATATTTTTTCCGTCTGACACCGACGCCTGGCTGCGATCCAGCAACGGGCTCATGTCTTCGCCCGACTTCCTATCCTTCGTGAAAGAAACGAGAGAACAGGCGAAGGCGGCGGGTGCGGCGGCTCCGTCTATGGTCACACAGGCGCGCTACAGAGCGGCGGCCGAGATACGCGAAGGCTGTGAGAAACGCTCGGCGGTGAAACGTCTCAGCCGCACCGATCGCATCGATCGAATACTTACGCATAAGTTCTTCGGCCTTGCCGCCTTTATCGGCGTGATGGCCGTCGTCTTTCAATCGATTTATACGGGCGCCGCTCCGCTGATGGATCTGATCGACGGCGCATTCGGATCTCTCGGCGACGCTGTCGGTTCGATTCAATGGTTAACTCCGCTTATGAAGTCGTTCCTAATCGACGGCATCATCGCCGGAGTGGGCTCGGTGATCATCTTTGTGCCGCAGATCGCCATCCTCTTCGCTCTGATCGCCTTTCTTGAGGATTCGGGTTATCTTGCCCGTGCCTCTTTCCTGATGGACCGCCTTCTCGGATGGACGGGCCTGAACGGACGCTCCTTTATTCCGCTTCTTTCAAGCTTTGCCTGCGCCATTCCCGGTATCATGGCGGCACGCGTCATCGCCGACGAGAAGGCGCGCAAGGCGACGATCCTTGTGGCGCCGCTGATGTCGTGTTCGGCGCGACTGCCCGTCTACATCCTTTTTATCGGAGCCTTTATCGAGCCCGTTTACGGAACGATCGCCGCCGTAACCGCTCTCTTTGCGATGCATCTGCTCGGCATCGCCGTCGCCCTGCCCGGCGCCTTTATCCTGAATCGCGGCATTCTGCGCACACCACAGATGCCTTTTATTATGGAGATGCCCGCCTACCGCCTGCCCGTTCTGCGCAACGTCTTCTTTCGCGTGAAGGAGGCGGTGTGGAACTTCACCAAGCGAGCCGGAACGATTATCTTCGCCTTCTCGGTCGTTATCTGGGCGCTTTCGTACTTTCCCCGTAACGAGAAGGCGGCCGACGCTCACGTGGAGCCGCTTGCGCTGCAACTGCAGGCCCTGAATACGGCCGCACACGTCGATGATCCGCAGAAGGCCGTTCAGCTTGAGATCGATAAAGAGATGCTCATCACGCAGATGGCTAACGATCGAGCGGCCTTTTATTTAGAAAACAGCTATCTCGGACGTATGGGCCGCGCCATTCAGCCTCTCTTCGCTCCTCTTGGCTTCGACTGGAGGCTGTCGGTGGGTATCGTAAGCGCCTTTCCGGCACGCGAGGTCATCATCGCCACGCTGGGCATCATCAACAACGTCGGCGCCGACGCCGACGAGGAATCCGACGATCTGCGCTCGTCGCTGCTTAACAGCACCGACGAAAGCGGAGCGGCTCTTTACACGCCGCTGACGGCGATCACGCTGATGGTCTTCTTCGCCCTCTGCGCCCAGTGTATGAGCACGCTTGCCATTATTCAGAAGGAGCTCGGCCACTGGATCTACCCCGTCGGAGTCTTCGTTTACATGACGGGCCTGGCCTATGCACTGGCGTATGCGGTGCACGAGATCGGCCTCTGGCTGATCGGCACCTGACCGGTCCGGAGTTCTGTATGCAACTTGCCTTTCGTCGCTTTGAGGGCCCCGGCGCTCCTCTGATTATTCTGCATGGCCTTTTCGGTTCGAGCAAGAACTGGGCGACGCATGCAAAAGAGCTGAGCGCCTTTTACGATGTTTATACGGTCGATCACCGCAACCATGGCGACTCGCCGTGGAGCGACGAACATACGATGAAGGCGATGGTCGCCGATATCGTCGCCTTTCAAAACGAACAGATCAAGCAACCGGCGCTCTATCTCGGTCATTCGATGGGAGGCCTTGTGGCCATGGGAGCGGCGCTTCTGCATCCCGACCTTGTGAAGGCGCTCATCGTCGCCGACATCGCTCCGCGGGCCTACGAGCCGCATCATCAGCGTGAGTTCGCCGCTCTGCGTATCGACGTCTCTCAGATGGCGACGCGACAGGACGTCGATCGGGCCATGGCGGCGGTGCATCCCGAAGCGAGTGTGCGCCAGTTCTTACAGATGAATCTCGAACGCGAAGGCGCCGGATTCCGCTGGAAGGTGAACGTCGATGCGCTTGAGAAGGCCGAGTATCTTGCGGAGTTTGATACCGTCTTCACGGCCCTTGATCAAACATACGGCGGCCCGACTCTCTTTCTTGGCGGGCGCTCCTCTACTTACATAAGAGAACAGGATCACGTTCGCATTAAGGAGCTTTTTCCGCATGCAGAGATTCGCGTTATCGACGGCGACCACTGGCTGCATTATTCGAACTATGCAGGGTTTATGCGCGAGGTAAGCGGCTTCTTGAAGCGGATTGCGTAAAGGGCCCGCCTGATCCGTTCTAAACCGCACAATGCAGCATCGATCAACGGTTGCCTTTTCTATACAATGCAAGCGTTTGTTTGAGCTCTTTCAGATACGGAGCAAAAATGGGTAACGCTTGCACGGCTCCGTCAAGATAACGCATGGCCTCGTCAAATCCGCTTCTATACTCAATCTCGCGGTATCGATAGATCACAAGATGCGGATCATTGCTGTTTTCAATGGCAAGAAGCCTGCTATCGTTCAGCGCCTTCTCGTCGGGCGTCAGATAGCCGTTCATGCCGCATTGCTCGACCCCGTGAACAAAGAAACGAAGAAGCGCTCCGGCCTGCGTTGCTCTGGCCTTTAATGTATACCAGGGGATGTTCTCGCCGATCAGACGATAGGGCTGACCCGAAGGCCAGGGCCTCTGGCGGCAGAGCAAGCCGTTGCCCTTGCTCTGATAGAGCTGGAAGTTTACGACGGCATCGGTCTTGCGATCATGGATCAGCTCAAGCACAAAGGTATCGGCGCTGTACTCGGTCAGAAGAAAATCTCGAATCAGGCCGCGGCCATCGTCTTCGTAGATCTCCTGAATCAGACGGCTCTGCATCGGTGCAGCGCTCAGACAGCGAAGCAGCGCCGGCGCAAACTCTACAGCCGGCAGGCCGATACACTGGAGGCGGAAGTCGAAGACGGGCATGGCTTACGCTCTGGACAGTTCAATCCGGAATCAATGAAGATCTCTGCCAGACCTGAAAATGTTCGATCATATCAATGGGCCTGGGTCCGTTATCGGAATAGTGAACAGTAATAATGTATTGCGGAGGCAGAACAACGGTAACGATATATCCCTCGTCCACTGATTCTTCAAGGAAAACGATCCCATCATCCCTTACAATCGCTTTCGTATCTGCCTTTGTCCACGCCTGTCTGAGCTGAAATGCAAGAGCGAGACGGGCGATCTTTTCACGGAGTGCTTTTTCTGACAGAAAAGGCGAGAGACCTTCAGGGCTTTCTTGCAAGGCAAGGGATAGGAATTCAGAGCATGTTCCGCTGAAGACGACGCCATAGGATGCCAGATCACAGAGCGTTTCGTTTTGATGCAGAATTATATAATCTACTGTCTGCTGCCCAACCGTACAAGCAGCGAGCGCATGGTTGGATACTCTTTTCTGGCATGCAGGCCCTACTTGATCGAGCCGTCCACTATCATCAACAATGACGCCGGCATCGCTGTCTTTCTTATGAGCCTGCATTAGAGAAGGAGGCCGGCCCCCCTCAAAGACAACCAGCGCATCTCTGTAAAGAATCCATCGGCTGTAGTATGCACGCACGCCGGCCAGTGTGGCAAGCACAACGACCAGACCGGCTATTACGATACCGCTCTTCATCGTCCTTAATCACGGCATCCGGTAATAGATGCCGCTGAAGTAGGCTCTTACGCCGTGATAATAGGAGCACTTCACCTCGCTAACCTCGATGGCTCGCTCCCGTCTTTTGAACTGCAGCTCGCAGACATCATCCCCTGAGCCTGATTTGAAGTGATACTCATCTTTGAGCGGAGGCATGACGTCTTCGAATTCACCGACGTGCGATGTCGGACCTCGAACGGCCTCCAGCTTGAAATGCCACCGGCCGCCCTTCTCTACGATCTGCAAAGAACCGCCAAATCCGTCGTCGTAGTTACCGGCATGGCCTGTCGGCGCCTTCTCTTTCCAGGCCTTCTCTAAGTAGTCGATGCGCGAAAGCGTCAGATCGGTCAGGCATTGGACTCGGTCGGCGGGATTTTCCAGAGACGGATTCATCGCGCACATGCTATCTCTGTATTCGAGCCAGCTGCGCTGTTGTTCGAGCAAAGCCTTCTGCAGAGATGCGGAAAGCTTCTTTCTGATCTTCGGATAACGCTCGTTCAGCCGGTGATCGGCCGCCGCAAAGGCCTTCGCCTCGCAGAGGATGCGCGTCTCATCTTCGAGCTCATTGCATGCCGGCGGAGCGGCATAGAGGCTTGCGGAGAAGAGCAGAAAGAGAAAAGAGATGGATAGGGACAGGATTGCTCTCGCCGGCGCTGAGAAAACACCGTCCGGCCCGACGTTCTCGGGTAGTAAAGCTCTATTGTTCGTCGGCATAATCATCTCCAGTCACCTCTTCTTTCTTAAGCCACGGTATATCCTGTAAGAGTTCGAGAGAGCCGCGACCGCCTTCAGCTTTCATTATCACAGTCTTTTTATCCTTGAGACTCTCAACGATAACTCCATTACCATCAAACCTCTGGTGCTCGTCACTATTATTGAAAACGGTATAACGATACGTTTCGTTCCCAAAAATCAAGTGATGGTATTCATATCTTGTAAATCCGTAATTCGCTTGATGAAAATACAAAAATCGTCGATTTTTTTCGTCTTTCCTTTCGATGACTTCGAGTTCGACGGACTTCTCATTTCCGAATCGATATACAAGATACTTCAGGTGTTCCTGAACGGCAATGGTAACAAACTTCCCGGTGCCCTCTATAGTCGTTGAAAAGATCAATCTCTCCCCTGGCTTTAGATCATAGGTCTCCCTGTCAGATTCCGCAATCTCGATGCCAACAGGCAGATGCTTGTATTGGAGGTAATAATCGCGATTCTTCACATAAGTCTCGCTCTCTGAACACGGAACATCGTGCAGATAATCTGAGATGACAAGCTTTCCCTTTTTCTGGAGAAAACAGGCATACATGTCGATCTCCATACCCGCCTGGGGGCCTGCCCCGGGCAAAAATACGGAGTGCACTATTGCATCATCCAGACCATCTCTGTTCAGATCGACAAGCTCCAGAGACGATTTGTATTCGAATTGATCAGGATGGAAGAAGTTAATGTGGAAGGCTTCATCCCCGGGGATTAATGGGAGCGTCTTTACGATTTGCTGTTGTCTTTTTATCTGTACCTGACAGCATATATCAGAGGAATTCGGGTTGTTCAATAGTATCAGTTCAACTTCGCCAAACTCTGTAGAATTCCGTAGTCCGACAGCAACATTCTGGAGTTCTGCTTTTTTCGCCTCATCGGCTGTCGCCTCTTCGGATGGCTGCTTACAGTCTGAGAGCGTCAAAAAGCACAAAAGAGTAAGAAGCTTACCTATGCTATTCAAGATTGCCTACCTCACCGCGGAACCAAGAGTTGGATTCCTTCGTATAGAGCAATACGACGGCTGAAATCTGTCCAATCTGCTGTAAGGCCACCAGCAAACCGATCATCTCACCCTTGCCAAGAAGCATGACGATCAGTGCAACTCCTTGCAAAGTCCCCGGAATTATCAGGAGCGTGAAAATGACACGAGCCCATTTTTTTCTCTGCCAGATCATAAACCAGAGGAAGACGATGAGTCCCAGAAAAAACAGAAGGAACCCCAGAGTCTGCGGACGTTCCAATAGACGACCAATCGAGAACTGAGTGAACAGAATAACCTGTCCGATAGCCAGGACACCGATCATTAGCAGAACGGCTCGTTTCACCGACCTCGGCCGCATCAATAGCTGGCCATCTGTTACCGTCGATGCCGGCGGTCTGTAATGTTCTTTGATATCCATTATTTTTTCTTATGATAACGTTTCACGGCTTCAACGGAGCCTCAGCTCGATCAAGCAGGCTTTCGGGAGATTTCAGGTCTTCGAGATAGTAGCTCGATACGGCGTACAGCGTATCGTTATATCGCACATAGTAGATACCTGCCTCGCCGGCCGCTTCGATGTCAAGCTGCACGACGCCGGGCTCGGTCGAACCTCTATGATAGGTGATCTCGATGCGAGCCTGTTCTTTTGTGGCGCCCGGCGGAATCGCCTCGGGAAAGCTGCGTGCCTTCCAGCGCACGATATCGTCCAGAATCGGGCGGAACATATCTTCGCGCAGCTTGCCCGGACGGGGCTCGACCATCTGCCATTCCGATCCGGCACGGGCAAGGCGCACGGAATGGTTCGGCTGCAAATAGGCAAGCGAGGCGATGCTGTTCACGTCGACCTCAGGAGGCAGGATGGCACGGTCGCGAAAGAAAAGCTCATCGCCCGAGCCAAGCCTTGCCCGCAGATTGCCGTCAAGCTCATGGATATCGTTTTTCCCTTCGAGCATGACGTATGTGGCGTCGCTGCGCTGGCTGGACTTGCCGACAAGCAGCATGCGACGATCGCCGCCCTCTTCGATGGTCAGCCTGACGGCATCGTCGCCTAACTGATAGGCCGCCCTTGCATCGCCTTCAAGGGCGAAGTTGTACTGCGATTGCATGACGGTCAGTGTGCGCAGAAGATCGCGCATGCGATCGGCATCGGCGAGAAACGATCGCCCATCGGCCATGCTCAATTTCCAACGATACTCGACCTCGGGCTTGCTATCGCTGCCCTCTTCTTTATGAAGAGGCAGCCGGTCAGCTTGCCGCTCCAGCCGTATCTTAGCCTGTCCGTATTGAAACTCAATGGCGGTGATGTCGTCTTTCTCGATACCGAGAAAGGAGTCGGCGCTGCCTGTAAAGAGCGTACCGGGCAGAACAAGCAGAAGCAGCAACAGAACGTTCGCAGCGACTAACGAAAGCGCCAGGTTTTCTTTGAGTAAAGAGATCATTGCCTTCATTTCAGATTCTCCTGATTCGAATCCGACCGATCCTCTTCCAGACCGGCGGCGTCATCGTTAAGCGTGAGGCCGCGCTTCTGGTTGCGTCGCGCAAGACGACGCCATCCGTAAAGACCGAGCAGCAACGGAAGCCCCAGGATATGAAACCACTGAAAGATCGGTTCAAAGGCCGAGCCGAGAAAGTACATAATAAACTCGGGCGGATCTTCAAGCAGCGGGATGGTCGGAATGCGCGAACGGGCAGCCTGCAGATCGGTGTCGCCCTGAAGATGATCGAGCAATCCGGCAAGAAAGGCGGCGTTCAGCTGAAAGATCTGCATATTCTGTTCGTTACGCAGAAAGATATCTGAAACGACGTAGGGCGTGCCCAGCATGAGAATCGTCGATTCCGTTCCGCTCTGTTGTCCGGGACGGAACTTCGCCTTCTCGTCTTTCACGGGTAACTCTTCCCTCTCGAAGAAGGCGCTTCGAAAGCGGCCCTTCACCTCGACAAGAAGAGGCAGCGGACGATCGGAGCGCAGATCGGCCGGATCGCTTCCCATACGCTGCATGTCTTTCAGCGCAAGCGACGCCGCCTCGCGAAAGATCACGCCATCAGAGCTATAAAGCAGCGTGCGATACTTCGCATCGGGCTGCAGGTTTGGATTGAACTGCACGTCCGAGAACCAGGGCAGGATCACCTGTCCCGTATATTTAAAGATCGGATCATCGGCGAAGTTGCCCGTTTCATGCGAATAGACGGCCCAGGACGGATTCTTCATGCGCTTCAAATAATTGCCTTCAATATCAAGCTCCGGTGCGGCAAGAGCCGGCTCGAAGAGAATGCGGCCTTTCAATTCAAGGCCATAGGCAAGCAGCCAGTCGTTCAGCTCTTTCAGCGGCATCTCTTCGATCGAAGCCTGTCCTCCGCCTGAGGCGAATCCCATCTGTAAAAGACGCGGATCGGGACGCGAAAGCTGAAAGTCGAAGCTGCGCACCATCAGAAGCAGGTTGCCTCCGCGCATCAGGAACTGATCGAGATGATACTGCGCCGTCTCATCGAGGTGCGGCAGGCCGGTGACGATGAGCGTCTCGACGCCTTCGGGCACGGGCTCACCGGCCATTACATCGGTCCACGGGCCCGAATCCCCTTCGATAATAGAACGGAAGGCGAACATATTCGTCTTCTCTGGCGGAGCGTCTCGCCTCCATACGGTCGTCTGTAATGATCCGGGCGCCTGCAAGAAGCCGATACCGCTTTGCGGCTCTTTATTCGTTAGCCGCTTGACCTCTCGCAAGAAGCGATACTCGAAATCGCCGATGATGCGTCCCTGTTCGACCAGCTGAATGACGGTTGCTTGCTCCCCGCTTTGTATATACAGGCCAAAGTACCCTATCCGTACCGAAGCCTCACCATCGGCTGACTTGCCGATCTCCGTGCCCTGAATGCCGCGACGCTCGGCCTTTGCACGATCGTCTTCATCGGTCGGGTCAATATAGTGCAGACGAATACGACTGCCACCGATGCGCTCGATCTCGTCAAGCTGATACAGGATGGGCTGCAGCTCGCCGTAGATCTCACCAGGCAGCTTCTTCGTAATATAGGCCTCGACAAGGATGGGCTGGCCCGGACGCGAAAGCACCTTCTCGGTCGAGTCCGAGACGGAGTTCAGACCGTCACGCGTGAAGTCGAGGCGCCAGGCCATGCGCTGTGCTACAAGATTCAGAAGCACAAAGAGGATGACGACATTGACGGCGATAAAGCGCGTATGTCGATTCAATGCATAAAAGAGCGACTTCAGATTCATACGCGGGCCTCCTGGCGAAGACGCAGCACGTTCAGAACGACCATCAAAGCCATAAACGATAGAAAGAAGATCGTATCAGAGAGATCGATGAGTCCCCGGCTGAAGCTGTTGAAGTGAAAGCTCAAAGAGAAGAAGCTTACAAAAGAGGCGACGGCCGGCGGCAGATGCTGGCCGATCAGATACAGGTTCATCAAGAAGAAGGTCAGGCTGAAGAAGAACGTGATCACAAAGGCGACGATCTGTTCTTTTGTGAAAGAAGAGACAAGCATGCCCAGGCTAACGTAGGCGCCTCCCATCAGAATCGAGCCCAGATACAGAGCAAACGTCGCACCGACGTCCAGACGTCCCATCATCCAGATGCTGATCGTGAGCGGCAGCGAGGCAAGAATGAGCAGCGAGACGTAGGCCCATGCTCCGAATAGCTTGCCGAGCACAAGATCAAGCTCGGTAAAGGGCATCGTGCGCAGAAGCTCGATCGTGCCGCTGCGACGCTCCTCGGCCCACAGACGCATCGTCACGGCGGGTATCAGCAGAATAAACGTGAAGGGCAGAAGCTTCATAAACGACTCCACCGAGGCGATGCGAGCCTCCCAGAAGGCGGGAATCGATCCGAAGATGCCATAGAAAAAGAATACGAGATTCAAGAAGAGCATCACCACGGCGAAAACGTAGCCGATGGGCGTGTTGAAATAGTTCTGAAACTCTCTTTTGAAGAGAACGGATATAGAGTGATTCATATCATGCTTCCTGTGTAAGCTCGCGAAAGATCTCGTTCATCGATCTTGAAACGGGGGTAAACTCGCGAATCTCGAAGGGCTCCCGCCGAACGGCGGCGAAGAACTTCTCGGGCTCGACCTTGAGCGAGCATGTATAACGCATCCAGCCGTCTTCCAGCGGCTCGCTCTCGACGTCCGAAACGAGCTGCGTCGCCTTCAGGGCGGCGGCGATATCGGACGTATGCCGCCCCACAAGCATATAACGGTTAGACTCCTTCAACTCGGCGACGCTGCGGTCGGCGACGATGCGTCCGCGGTTGATGATGATGGCGCGTTCGCAAATGTCGTCCACCTCCTGCAAGATGTGTGTGGAGAGGATAAGCGTGCGATCGCGACCGAGTTCTTTAATGAGCGCTCGTATGGACTGGATCTGATTCGGATCAAGGCCCGACGTCGGCTCGTCAAGAATGATAACATCGGGATCATGAAGCAGCGTCGCCGCAAGGGCCACCCGCTGACGAAAGCCCTTTGACAGAAGACCGAGCGGCGTGAAGAAATGCGAGCCAAGCTCCAGCCGCTCCACCATAGTGCGAGCGGCCTTTTCAAGGGCGTCGCCGTCTATGCCGCGGGCCCGGCCCGAGAACTCGATGAACTCCGATACAAGCATCTCATTATAGAGAGGCGTCGTTTCGGGCAGGTATCCGATACGCCGCTTGATCGCAAGGTCAGAGTCGATCGGGTCAGAGGAATCACGCCGGATTCCGCAGATATCGATCTCGCCCGACGTCGGTTGCAGATAGCCGGTAATGGCGCGCATCGTCGTCGTCTTGCCCGCTCCATTTGGACCGAGCAGAGCGGTGATTCCGGATTGCGGGCCGACAGAGAAGCTGAGATCGTCTACGGCCCGGAACCTGTCATATTGAACGGTAAGGTTGCGAACTTCGAGCATCAGGGACAGTGCAGGCAGGACCGTTCAGGCGCACAACTCGATTTCAGGGATGGCAGGCGATACGGACGACGGCCCGGCGAGCTACGCACTTCTTCGCAGCCGACCTTCTTCTCGCAGATACTGGAACCGTCCGATCAGGTGCGCCCCGGCAAGCATCGCCTGCTCGCTGTGATACAACGCTCGCTCTTTATCAAAGCGTGACTTAAAGGCCCGCAGAGTCGCTTCATCTTCAATGCTTGCTATCATCGAGAGAAGGCCCGGCAGGTCAAAGGTCGGATTCTCATGTGACGGATGCCACGCCTCCACGGCCTCGACAACGGGGGCGGCTGTCGTTACACGCTGCTCTGTTGCGTGAGGTGCATGCCGTGACTTTCGCGGCACAACATCTCGCAACGCTTTCGCAGCCGCTCTGATATGAGCGGGCGTGGTGCCGCAGCATCCGCCGACGATATTCAGCCATCCCTGCTCGGCCATCGACACGACAAGATCGGCGAATTCCCCGGCCGATTGATCGTAGGAGCCGAAGGCGTTGGGTAACCCGGCATTCGGATGCACGCTTACGCGAAACGGGCTCGCTCGATGCAGATCATGCACAAACGGATAAAGCTCCTTCGCGCCGAGAGAGCAGTTGAGGCCGACAGAGAAGAGAGGCGCATGCGAGACCGATATCAAGAAGGCCTCGATGGTCTGCCCCGACAGGATACGTCCGCTTGCGTCGGTGATGGTGCCCGAAACCATCACCGGATAACTTTTCCCTCTTCGCTCAAACGTATTCATCAGAGCATAGATCGCAGCCTTCGCATTGAGCGTATCGGTAACGGTTTCAAGCAGAAAGAGATCCACACCGCCATCAAGAAGGCCCTCTATCTGCTCATGATACGCCTCTACCAGCTCATCAAAACTCACCGATCTGTAGCCGGGATCGTTAACATCGGGAGAGAGCGAGCCCAGCTTCGTCGTCGGGCCCATAGCTCCGGCGACGAACACAGGCCTCTTATCAGCGGAACGCGCCGCTTCACGCGCAAGAATAGCTCCCTGCCGGTTCATTTCGTACGAGAGATGAGCCGTCTCATAGTCAGTCTGCGAGATACGATTTGCTCCGAACGTGTTCGTTGATAGAATATCGGCGCCGGCCAGAACATACTCTTTATGGATTTGCAGAATGAGATCGGGCGCCGTCAGGCAGAGCAGATCATTGTTCCCTTTCAGTTCAATACTATGGCCTTTTAACAGAGGACCGCGAAAGTCGTCTTCAACGGGGCCGGCCTGTTGAATCATCGTGCCCATGGCTCCATCAAGGATGAGAATACGTTGATCGGCTTCAATTTCTATTCTATGCATGGCTTATCCTGCGTATCAAGGTAGCAGCAACACGTATATCACGGCAATTCTATTTTTCCCGCTATGAGCAGCTTGTTGAACTGATCCACGGGCAGCGGTCTTGCAAGAAAGAATCCCTGGCCGTAATCGCATCCCTGATCGATCAGGTAACGCAGCTGTTCGGCCGTTTCAATGCCCTCGGCGATGACATCGCAGTTCAGGCTATGTGCAAGGTCGATGATGCTTCTCGATACCTCACGGCTCTGTGTTCCCACGTCTGAACCGATGCTGCTTACGAAGCTGCGATCGATCTTCAGAACGTCGAAACGAAACTTGAGCAGATACTGCAGCGACGAATACCCGCTGCCCAGATCGTCGAGCAGCAGTCGGATGCCCATATCGCGTAGAAGCTGCAATACGGATAACGTTCGATCGGTGTCGCTCATCAGCACGCGTTCGGTAATCTCGAATTCCAGTAACGAAGGCGAGACGCCCGTTCCGGCAAGCAGGGCGCGCAGCTGACCGCCGAAGGCAGGGTCCTGAAACTGTTTCACAGATACGTTGACGGCGATGCCGGGAGCGAACTCAAAGTTCCGCTGCCAGCGAGCAAGCTGTTCGACGGCGCCTGACAGGGCAAATCCACCGAGCGGATAAATGAGGTCGTTGCGCTCCGCCTCGGCGATGAACTTCTCGGGCGAAACGGAGCCCAGCCGCCTGTGATTCCATCGCAGCAGGGCCTCGGCCGAGACGATGCGTCCTGTCTTCAGTTCGACGACGGGCTGATAATGCAGCTCGAACTCCGTACCGCCAAGGGCGATGCTCTCGACCGAACGACGCAGATACGTACCGAAGCGCATGCTTTCGCGCGCATCGTTCTGCATCTCTTCTGAGAAGAAGGCGAACTCGCCTCCGCCATCCTGGGCCGAGGACCGCGCTCGCAGCTGCGCCATCTCGGCCGCCTGTAAGAGTTCTCTGGAATCCGAGCCGTTATCGGGATACACCGAGATGCCGGCCGAGGCCGTGACGTTTACGGCGCTGCCGCCGAATCCGTAGCTACCCTTCACCGAATGCAGGATGCGCGAAACAAGGCTGCTGATCTCGCCGGCGTTCTCCTCTTTTTCGATCAGGATCATGAATTCGTCGTTGCCAAAACGGGCCAGCGTATGCACGGGCGAAAGAACCCACTGAATGCGTTCGGCGACGCGTCGCAGTAGCTCGTCGCCGGTCTCATAGCCCGTTACCCGGCTGATCTCGGTGAAGTTGTCGATGTCGACAAAGACGACGTAAAGCTTCGCTCGATCGTTACCCGCCTTCTGAATGGCATGTTCGAGTCGATCGAAGAAGAGAAAGCGATTCGGAAGGCCCGTAAGAGAATCATAATAACGAAAGCGGTCGATCTGCTGTTCGTAATATTTTTCCAGCGTCATGTCTTCCATGGTCATGACGTAGTGCGTGATCAATCCGCGCGTATCGCGAAGCGAAGAGATGTTTATGCGAGCGGTGAAAAGCTCGCCGCCTTTCTTACGATTGATCAGCTCGCCGCGGTAGTTCTTTCCCTGTCCGATCGTCTTCCAGAGCTCCTGATAGACCGTCTCTTCTTCCATGCCGCTTTTTAATATACGCAGCGTTTCTCCGCGCGCCTCAACGGCCGGATAGCCGGTCAACAGCGTGAAGCGATCGTTAACATATTCGATAACGCCCTCGGCGCTTGTGATCACGCAGGCAACAGGGCTCTGTTCAAGGGCCTTCGCAAAGAGCTGGTTCTGTCTGAATAAATCAAGATGCAGCAGTCGCTCACGTAAGATCGTGATGCCGTAGCCGATCTCTTCGCCAAGCTCACGAAAGAACTGGCACTGCACTGCAAACTCGTAGCTTTCGGTGTCGATCGGCGTGTCGCTTTCGATCAAATAAACGGAATCCCGACGTTCAAGAGACGTCAGCGGAACGATAAAGCCGCTTCGATCCTGCCAATCTGCACTCTGCACCTCGCCTTCGAGGATCGCCCGATTCAACTCGGTCTCGATTCCAGCGGGGGGCCCCTGAAACGGCACGGCGACGGCGCCCGTATAGGCGGCAAGCGGCTGCCAGCGTCCCTCTTCAAGGCGATAGGCAGACGCAGATCGGTAACGTCCGGTCTGGACGAAAATTTTGCTGATCTGTTGCAGAAGCGACGTCTCGTTCTGCGCATACAGGATCGTCTGACGGCAAAGAGCCTGCAAACGCAGTCCCTGTTCCCCCAGCTCCCGCTCTTCCTCCGGAGCTCTCATTCCACCCGCCTATCTCTTTATTTCGCAGGGGCCGCTGTGCGACTCACTCGGTTGCATCTCATCCGCCTTTCAATCGGCTTCTATACTAAATGAGATGCATTCTTAATCGGCATTGTGACGCTCCCCCTCTACCGGAACAATCCATTTTTTCGGAGTTCAGAAGGCATGAGAATTCACCGTTTGCCATCGCGGCAAACGAACCGGGATTATCCGCATCTGCGAAAAAAAATTGACCGGAACGCGAAGATGATGCATAGTTCAGGGATGAGCGCCCACGCAACCCTGCTTCCAACCGAAAAGATCCAGGCCATCGAATCGCCGCCCATGCTCTATAAACCGGCCACACCACTTGCCTGTACGGTGCTTCGCAACGAACGACTGACCCCCGAAGATTACAGCGAAGACGTGCGCCATATCGTCATTGATCTGCGCGACAGGGACTATGTATACGCCGAAGGCCAATCGATGGGCGTCATGGCGCCGGGAACGACGCCGGACGGCAAAGCGCATCGAGTGCGTCTTTATTCCATCGCCTCGCCGGGCGCCGGCGAGCCCGGCTATGAACGTGCCGTCGCCTTATGTGTGAAGCGGGTCGTTTATGAAACCGAAGAGCAGCGTATGGAGGGTATCTGTAGTAATTTCTTATGCGATCTGCGCGAAGGCGACACCGTTCCCATCACAGGTCCGAACGGTAAGAACTTCGCCCTGCCCGCCGACGATGAAACCGACCTTCTGCTTTTCGGAACAGGCACGGGCATCGCTCCGTTTCGATCGTTTCTGATGAATCTGCATTCGCGACCGAAGCCTTACGGAGCGAACGTGCATCTCTTCTTTGGAAGCCGCCTGAAGATCGATCATATCTATGCCAACGATCTTAATGACGATCTTCTCAGGTACTCGCAGAACGAGCATTTCCAGATTCATTCGGCGCTTTCGCGCGAGAATCCCGCACAGAAGATCTATGTCGCCGACCTTCTCAAGATGAAGCAAGAGTTGATCGAGCCCATCCTCGATCGCAAGAACTTTGCCATCTATATCTGCGGGCTCAAAGGAATGGAGAAAGGCATCGAGGCCTTTCTGCGCGACTATCTCTCACGAAAATCGGGCAAAACGGTCGAAGACGGCGAGTGGGCCGAGCTCAAAGAGTCGCTGAAAAAAGCCGGACGCTGGGCGCAGGAGGTTTACTGACGCCCTGATTTTTGCTCCATGCTGTGTGTATTTCGTCGATAGGGTTCAGCGGGCCTTCAGACCCGATCCTTGAAGTAATAGAGATCGACCTGCCCCTCGATGCCTTTCAGCTGCGTTTTACGATGCATGATATCGACGGGCTCGCCTTCGGCCGATTGTTGATCGAGGAACCGTCGCAGCTCATGGCGAACCGCACCATCCTCAAAGATCTCTTTTGAAAAGCCCACGCTGTGGGATTGCACCTGCCCCTGAATGCGAGCGGCGATGTTAACCGAGTTGCCGAAGTAGTCGATGCGATCGTTCAGGTTAACGACGATCACCGGTCCCGTATGCACGCCGACGCGAATCTCCAGATGCCCGGCCGGATCAAGACGCTCCGCTCTGAAATCTCTGTAGATACGCAGGGCGGCCGCTATGGCGTCGGCCGGCGAGCGAAACGATGCCATGACGGCGTCGCCGATCGTCTTCACGACGACGCCTTTCTCGGCTTCGATGTCGCGGAAGAGGATCTTGAAATGATTGCGTACGACGTTATACGAAACCGTATCGCCAAGGTCGGAGTACATCTTCGTCGACCCTTTAATATCGGTGAAAAGAAGGGACGCCCGCTCAATGCCGAGGCTCTCTTCGGCCGATAACACCTCTTCACCGAACAACTCGCGAAAGACGGCGCTGTGAAGACAGTCCATGCCCGAAAGAAAGCGGTCGGGCATAGAGTAGCTGTTCTGCTTCACGGCCTCGATCATCGCCGATCGGTATTCCTCTTCGATTGAAGGAGGAAGAGCGACAACGGCCGGATGCACCGTAAAGGTAACCTCGACGTTTGAATCAAGCACGTTGCGAAAGTTCACGTCGCAGAGCGGACAGAATCCGGCGCCTTTTACCTCTCCAAAGTTATGCTTGAAGTCGGGCACGGCGTTACAGTGCGGACAGTGAAACTCCCACGATAAACGAAAGATGCCGTCGGCCGTTCCATAGAGAAAGAAGTCGCGCACATCGTCCTTTGCGATCTGCAAGCCATCGGCCAGCTCAGCTGCATTGATACGAAAAAGCTCGGACGGCGTGGCCGACTCAAGAAAAGGAATGAGACGCTCCAGGGTAGCTTCGTAAAGGCCGTAGTGACGGCTGCGTTTCAGGGCTTCTACAAGAGGGCGGTTCTGCATGTGTCATTCTCTTTCGCAAAGGATCGGCCATTTGTTTCACTGCCCGCGGCAGAGGGGAGCATTTTTTCAGGAAGAGCCGGGAACCGTTTAACCGCAGAGGACGCGGCGGACGCAGAGAAAACCGTGATAGAGAGGACGCCGTTTTCAGGGCCTGCTCTGTTCTTTCTCAATAAAGCGCTGTACTTCAGGGTCATGAGGTTGCCCGCCGAGGTCGATTTCGGAGTAGAGGCCGTCCTGTTTGCGGATCAGTAAATATGGATCATCTTCGCCGGCGTCGACGAGGATCAGATTGCCATGCGATGCAAACTGAGCAGGCTTTGCAATCACTCCTTCTTCTTTTTGCCAGGTCAGTAATCTGCCCGCCCCCCGCTGCATCTTTATACAGACAGAGCCGTCAATGGAGATAAACGCACAGTATGTTAGACTCTGATGATTCCCTGCGGTGGAAAAATCCGATCGCCGAGAGATATAAGCATCCAAGATCCACCCATATCGCTCCGTTTCTTCGCTTGCAAATGGTGTGCTCGCCTGCACATACACAAACACCCATTGTCCGGCCCTGTTCTGTATCTTCTCAGTTCCTGGTTCTTGAAAGAGAATCGCCACCTTGCTGGAAATCGGCAATGTTTTCAGAACCGCTCCGCCAACGGACGGTGCTGCACGCAATCGCACACCGTCTCCATTTAAATAAACATAAGCAAGACTCTTAACGCCCCCCGGCACGAAATGATCGGAGGCCAGATCATACTCGATGCATCTGTCGCTCAGGTCTTTGCCCGAGTGAAATTCCGTCGAACACTGTTGCAGTGATTGGGGTATCTGTATTGCCACGGCTGCGACCTCTTGCACTTCGTCGTCCTTGCATGAGGTCAGGACAGCCAGGCATAAGACTATAAACCCCGCGATACTTCTATTCAATGCACTATTGTTTAACATTCCACTCATCATTCCGTTCAAGCCTCTTGCCTCCCTGTCATCATTTCGGCGAAGAGGCAATTCAGATACTCCGGCTCGGGCTTCTCGCGCGGATCAAAGCCGCTGACCGATTCGCGAAAGTGGTCAAGCTGTCTTTCGATATAACGATTCAGGGGCTCGATACGGTCTTCTTCACCAAGCTCGTATCCCTGCTTCTTACGTTCGAGCAGCTCAATTACGGTGGATTGCATCGACGGTTCAAGGGCGGCCGTTTCAAGCAGAATATCAAACTGTATGGGCGGCGCCTCTTTATACCGCTCAATGTAGGCACAGGCAAAGAGCGGACGCAACACGTAGAAGTATTTCTTCACTTTCACCCTATCTCGCTTCAGATATTCGCGATAGTTGTTCTCGGCCATGTGCAGGTAATGATACACCGTCGCCACCGGCGAGAAAAAGCGATCGAACGGTTCTTTCATGGCCTCAAGAAAAGCGGTATCGCTTCTGTAAACGATGGGCGAATGAAACCATTCAAAAAGCACGGGATTTGACTTATTTAGAAGAAAGAGCATCTTGCGAAGATCCCATCCGCTGTAATCCATCTCATCGACGATCGGATACTCGATCACGTCACGACGCTGAAGCACATCCAGATACCAGGACATTCTATGCCGGTAAATAAAACGAACGTCATAATCGCTATCAAGCGAGGCAAAGCCCCAGGCGCGCGAACCGGATTCTACGGCCAGCAGGATTGCCACATCGTGCTCGCGCTCGATCTCGTGCAGGCGTCCCAGCACGACGTCGACGATTTCTCGAGAGACCGCTTCCATGCGACCAGTCTTCGCGAAGAAAAACGGTTTGCAACCCTTAACAGGAGGGCGCAACCTACCCGTGTCCATGACATCGCAACAGCATACGCTTCTCGGGCATCCGGCCGGGCTTTACGTTCTCTTTTTTACCGAGCTCTGGGAGCGTTTCTCGTATTATGGCATGCGGGCACTTTTCACGCTCTTTCTTGTCGCGAAAACGACCGACGCCAATGCAGGCTTCGGATGGTCGCATGCCGATGCGCTCTCGCTCTACGGCTGGTACACGATGCTCGTATATGTGGCCTCGATTCCTGGAGGCTGGATCGCCGATCGCTGGCTCGGGCAGAAGCGCACGGTCATGATCGGCGGAGCGCTGCTCTGTATCGGTCATGCGGTGCTTGCCCTGAATTCGGTTACGACCTTTTATCTCGGCTGCCTTTTTATCATCTGCGGTGTCGGATGTCTGAAGCCGAACATCTCGACAATGGTAGGCGCCCTCTATGCGGCGAAAGATGAACGCCGCGATCTCGGCTTCTACATCTTTTATATGGGCATCAACATCGGCGGCTTTCTTGCTCCGATACTGTGCGGATACGTCGGCGAAACGATCAACTGGCATTACGGCTTCGGCCTGGCTGCTATCGGCATGTTTCTCGGTCAGGCCGTGTACATCTGGGGCCAGCGTTACCTGAACGGCGTCGGAGAGCGACCGCACAGGCTAACGGAAGCCGGCCCTCGACACAGGACGCCGCTCACGCAGATCGAGAAGGATCGCATCAAGGTCCTTATCGTCTCGTTCGCTCTGATCATCCTCTTCTGGGGAGCCTTCGAGCAGGCCGGCGGGCTCATGAACCTCTATGCATCCGAAAAAACGAATCGCATGCTCGGATCGTTTGAGGTGCCGGCATCTCTCTTTCAATCGGTTAACTCATTCTTCATCATCACGCTTGCGACGTCGGTGGGCGCCTTCTGGTATCGACGCAAGCTGTCGGGTGGTGAGGCTTCGTCGCTTTTCAAGATGTCGGTGGGCCTGATCATCATGGCGCTTGGCTTCGGCTTCATGTCGGCCGCCGCCGTCGAACATCGCATGCAAGGCGCCTCTTCCATGCACTGGCTTGTGCTCGCCTATCTCTTTCACACGGTCGGCGAACTCTGCGCCTCGCCCGTTTCGCTCTCTTTCATCACGAAGCTGGCGCCGGCGCGCTACGTATCGATCATCATGGGCCTGAATATGGCCGCCATGGGATTCGGCAACAAGCTGGCCGGCCTGCTCGGCGAACAGGCGCAGCAGTACGGCGATCTTTTTATTTTCACGTCCATCGCCGTTATCTGGTCGTTGATCGGCCTGCTTGTTATCGCCCTCATGCGTCCGCTCAACCGCCTCGCTCACGGTGCTGAGGATTTAGGGTAGTGACTTCTCTGCAAGTCGCTCGGCCAGATCGAGTATCATATCATGATGGGTCAACAGTTTCCTCCACTTCAGGGGAATGCCTTCAAAGCCGTAGAAAGCGCCGGCTAACTGTCCGCAGACGGCGGCCGTCGTGTCGGCATCATCGCCCAGATTGGCGGCCATGAGGACGGCATCTCTGTATGAATCGGAATTCCAGAAGCACCAGAGGGCTGCCTCAAGCGATTCAACGACATAGCCGCTACCCCGGATTCTGTCTGCTTTCTTGCTTCTGTAAGATCCGCCTGCAATCTCTGCGATCTTCGGCTCGGTCGGCACAAAAACGTCGGATTGCAGCACATCCCTCTTGCTGCGCCCTTCAAGGGCTCGGCAGATATACTCGCTGAATAACTGGCAGGCCTCAACCGCTTCGGGAGCCCCATGCGTCGTCTTCGAGCTTTCACCGGCGTAAAAGACGGCCTTTTCCACTTCAGGGAAAAAGAAAAGCGGAACAGGCGCAAGTCGCATCAAGGAGCCGTTGCCGGCCGAACGGCGAGCTTCACTACCGGCCATCGGATCGCCAGTTTGTTCATAGAACAGAAGCGACGCTCGCGTTGTGTTACCGATATCAAAGGCCTCTCCTGTAGAACTCGGCTCGCCGTAATTCATCCAGTTACAGTATCGATTCATCTGATCTCGTGCATCAAAGCCATTCAGTTCAAGAAGGCTCTGCGCCAGACAGAGCGCCATCGACGTATCGTCGGTCCAATCGCCCGGCCTGAGATCGAAGGGCCCGCCGCCGACCATATCGGTAATCGGAGCAAAACTACCCGCGGCCGAAAACTCCAGGGTTGTTCCGAGAGCATCTCCACAGGCAAGGCCGAACAGGCTGCCGGTTATACGTTCTTTTAATGCAGGCTTCATTCAATCCTCCTCACCTCTCCGCTTCCTCCCGCCCTCTGTGGTCAGACTTCTCTTTTCCCTTTTTCCGCGGTAAATCGGTTTTTCAGCCCACATAGCCAGAATCGGGGAAAAATATTCTGCTTGCTTCTGTAGGGGAGCCTGTTACTCTGACGTCCTGGTCCCTTACTCGTTCTGTTTTCAATTGCAAAGCCCGTAATGACCTGAAACTAAACTGATCCTGCGGGTAGTTATGTCCGTATGGAACGAGGATACACATGTCTACAAAACTCTACGTCGGCGGTCTCAGCTGGGATACGACCGATACCACTCTGCGTCATTCTTTCGAAGCGCATGGCTCCGTTCACGAAGCCATCGTCGTTATGGATCGCTATACCGGAAAATCTCGCGGCTTCGGCTTCGTGACTTTTGCCGATGAGAACTCTGCTCGCACCGCAATCTCTGCCATGAACGGCACCGATCTCGACGGACGCAGCATCACCGTTTCTGAGGCGCAAGAGCGTTCTCGCAACGACGGTGGATTCTCGGGCGGCGGACGCGACAACAATCGTGGCGGCGGACGCCGCGACAACCGTAACCGCTGGTAAGAAAAGCGGGCCCGGCACTCTCCTGAGTTCCGGGCCTTCTCAATTTGATAAAGCCCTTCCGTCAGCGCCACAGGCCGTCTGGAGCAGTTGCTTCAGCCAGAAATTCGCAGTTTCCCGCCCTCCGTCATTCCGACAGCAGAGCCTCGCAATCATACTTCATCATAAGGAGCTGCAAATGGCAAATAAGGGAAGACTGAGCTTTGAAAAACGCCAGAAAGAAATCAAAAAGAAAGAAAAACGGCAGGAAAAGCTCGAACGCCGAACGCTTCGCAAAGAAGCAAAGCTGAACGGTGATACCGTCGAGCAGGATACGTTAACCGCAACCGACGCTACAGAAACAACAGACCAGGCCTCTGCTACAGAAGCACAAGGCGAAACGCAAGAAAACCCCTCTGAGGAACCCTCTTCGGGAGAGTCCTCTGATTCCTCGCCGGAATAATCTGCTCCAGACCGTCATTGCCGACCGCTGAGATTTCAGAGGATGCAGAGTTAAAAAGTCTCCGCGTAAATCCGTATCGGCGGCTTCGTCATGCACTTCCCGGCAGCGTCAGAAGGCGTTTTCCAGCGCTCGCTGCTTTACAGAAAAAATCTGAGAACACTGGCCGGGATGCGGTTTTATTTTCTACTTGCAGCCAGAGGAAGTACAAAAAAACCGGAACTGCAATCGCCTATGAATCAGATCCACGCTCCTATCGAAACGCCGGAAGCGATCCGCAGCTCGCTCTCAGAACCCGAGTTCTACGGCTATGTGCTCCAGCATACGATTCCCGATCCTGATCCGGATTATGAACAGCTTCATAAGAAGCTGAAAAAATCCAAGCTTGAGCTGACGCGGGATCACGGCATCAAGGGCCGCCAGCACTTTATCCTTTTGAAAGATCCCGACGTCGTCATCTACCCCGTTATCCGCAAGACCCGTTTCATGATGAAGGACGGGAAGAAATTCCTTGAACTGCATTCGGCCATCAGCGATTTCTTCGGCGAGAACGGCGCCTACATGCCTCGTGCGTGGATTGTGATGACGTCGACGCTCTGCTCAAAGACCGGTCGCTTCCTGCTTGAGAACGATTTCATGATCAGCTCTCTCATTCAGGACGGCCAGATGTACGAAGACTGACCTGTTTATTCAAGCAGGTCGATTATCGTTTCTTCCGTCCGTAGTGCTTGACCGCTTTCTTCGCCGGATTACGATCCGGCATGCGCTCGAACTCCACCGTTGAAATCCTCTTTGAACAGATCCTCGAATCGATCGAGGCGACGACGCAGTGGTCCGATCGGGTCGAGAGCGTCGTAGAGATCCCGCAAGATGTAGAGCGCCATCTTCTGCGCACGGCAGAGCTTGTTCGTATGCTTCCCGAGACGAGCCGGCTGCGCCTCGAAACGACCAACTACCGGCGCATCATGGCCATGCGCAATGCTATCGTGCATAGCTTTCTCGGCCGTAACGTTCCCGGCCTGATGCAGATGATCCGCAACGACATACCGATCTTGAAGAAGCAGATCGGCATGCAGATGAGTCGCACCTGAAATATCGATTCCTGAAAGGGAATCGGGGGCCTTCAAGAATCTCGCTGCCAGAGTTCGGCATCTCCGGATAACCTTTCTTTAATGGCCTTATTGATGGCCAGCCAGTAGGGATTCTCCTCGATATCTTCAAGATACACCTGATTGCGCAGCTTCCAGCAGGGATATTCATCGACCGTTCCCGGAAGGTTAGGCTGATCCATCTCTCCCGTCAGATCATACAGCGAGACGATGAAAAGCCTTGAGCCGCTCAGCGAAACGTAGCGGTGGATGGCCGACGACAGCTCGGGGTCCATCGTCATCGTTTCGTCCATCTCTTCGGTTTTCAGGTCGTTCGCCTCAAGCGCTCGCAGCATGGCGTTACGGTCGCTCTTTCTTTCGAGGCGAGCCTGCTCGGCAGCACCGTCGGTCAGGATATTCAGGCGATGGCGCTCTTCGATATCGCGGCCCAGCCAGAATCCGGCAAGCGTGGGCAGATCATGCGTGTTGATCGTCGCAATCGAATCGCGCTTGTATTGATCCGGACGCAGGAATTCGCCCGAGCCGTACTCTTTCTCGAAATACAGCACCTTCCAGGAATAGATATTGCGGCGCTCCATCTCGAGGCGCACCTCATGAGGAACCGTTCCCAGGTCTTCGCCGATAATGGCCGTGCGATTGCGAACGCTTTCCAGCGCGAGAAGCGAGAAGAGCTCTTTCGACGGATAACGCACATACGTGCGCGAGATGCCGTTCACCTCTTCGACGATCCAGAACAATCGGTACAGCCACATCACATGGTCGATACGCAGAATACCGTTTCGCAGCATATTCGCACGCAGAAGCTCGATAAACGGTCGGAACTGATACCGTTTGAGCGCCTCGGGCACCCAGACGCTCAAGCCCCAGTTCTGTCCTGAGGGCGAGAACGGATCGGGCGGTGAGCCGGCGCGAGCAGATCTCGAGATCAATCCCGGTCTGTACAGATGATTCGTCTTCACCTCGGCGCCGTCAGGAGCGGCACCGACGGCAAGATCGATATAGAGCGATAATCCGATCTCGCGCAGCTCTTCGCGCACATCTTCAAACTGAAGACGCACACGCCAGAAGAGATACATATAAAAATGTATCTGATCTTCATGGTCCTGAACGAAGGCCTGGTACCAGACCGATCCGGGTTGAAAGAGGTCTTCGGGCGGATCGATCGAACCGAAGACGTCGTCGGCGACTTCATACAGCGCATGGATAAAGACGTCGGGGTTCGCCGTCTTCCAGTGTTCCAGTTGCTCCCGTTCGCGCTCAAACTGTGGATGCGTTTTAAAGCAATGATACAGGTCTTCGAGAAGATCTTTCTTCCAGTCGTAGATCAAATCGTAGTTGATCACATCCTTTTTCTTCTCCGCTTCCATTACGTCATGCAGAGAGGCGAATCGCATGCGTGCCTCGTCGCAGGCCTTCCATTCCTGCATGCTCTGCAGATGCAGGAAGAGCGGATGAATAGAGATGCGACTCGACGGATAATAAGGGCTGCGCAGTCCCGGACGATTGAGAAAGAGGGCATGAAAGGGCGATACGCCGATGACGCGATAGCCCGCTGCGGCCGCCTTGCGCCCGAGAAGCAAGAGATCGTTAAAATCGCCGATGCCCATATTCTGCCGCGAACGCAGAGCATACATCTGCACCGCAATGCCGGCGGCCTGCGGCAGATCGCCGTGAAGATCGAAAAAGTCGAAGGCTCGAGCCGGAGCAATGGCGAGCACGCTCTTCCCGATCTGAACGTCTTCGTGAAAATAGGTGATGTCATAATAACCCGTTTCAAGAGGAACGGGGATAACGGTCTTCAGATGCAGAATACGAACGTGATGGTTATGCAGCTCTTCTCCGAAAAGAGAAGACACATAGCGCATGCGTCGGGATTCAATGAGCTCAATGTTCTGCGATCCGTCTTTGCGATTCAGTTTAAAACGAGCCACCTCCCGTCCCGACTCGTCACTGATGACGCATGAGATATCATCGACGACCGACTCAGGAATGCGCAGGTCGGGGCCAGGCGAGCGAAAGCGCTTCTCGCCCGTATGAGTCGTTACGACGACGGGATCGACGGGATTATGCCATATCTCGAACTCACGTCTCTGCGCCACACGCTCAAGCGAAGCGGGATCGCGCACCGGAAATCCACAGGCGCGCAGAACGCGATACAGCTCGGAATGCGACAGAACCGTCTCTTTGCCCGAAAGATCGACATACGACGTTTGAATGCCCACTTCATCCGAAAGATCGAGAAGCACTCGTTCGCGAAGCCCGCGCCGGACGTGCGCTTCTTTCCACCCTCGCTCAGCCTTGAGAACGATGATGCTGTATGCAGGGAGCTCTACCTGCTCTCTCGGCAGGAAGAAACGACCGTCGGCCATGCGGCTCTGCATGGTGCTCATGAAGGCGTCGATATCGGACTCGATAAAGTAGCGAACGTCATCCTGATCGAGCTTTTCCAGATCATCCGTTGTGAGAAGGGTTTGATCGGTACGCAGAAGCGTTTTCCACCTCGCTGATGGATTTTCAGGAATCGTGAAATCGGCGGCTCGACCGGAATGATTGAAAAGGACGAAAAGCGTATCGCCCTGCATGGTGCTGTAGAAATCCGCACGCACGCCGAACTCCGAAGGCAGAAGCATTCCGAAAATGGCATCGGGCTGATTCCAGTCGTCGGCGCTCATCTCACGTCCATCGGGATGCATCCAGTAGACGTCCTTCATGTCCATGACGCTTAACTTTTCGCCGAGAAAGAAATCCTTGCGGCGCAACACTTCATTATGTTTTCGCAGATGAATCAGAAAACGCGTGAAGGCCATTAGCTCGCGACCCGTATCGTCGGGATTCCAGTTCACGTAGCTGATCTCGTTCGCCTGACAGTAGGCGTTATTGTTTCCTTTCTGAGTGCGATGCATCTCATCGCCGGCATGCAGCATGGGCACGCCCTGCGAAAAGAAGAGAGTCGTCAGAAGATTCTTCTGTTTCTGCAATCGTATGCGCAGGATTTCGGCATCATCGGTCTCGCCTTCGACTCCATGGTTCTCGCTGTAATTCTCAGGCGAGCCGTCCATGTTATTCCAGCCGTTCGGCTCGTTGTGTTTCTGTGAATAACTCACAAGATCGCGAAGCGTAAAGCCGTCATGGCTGATGATATAGTTGATGCTCGCCTGAGGGCGGCGATCTTCACGGCTATAAAGATCGCTCGATCCGCTGATGCGCGTCACAAACTCCGGAAGGTTCCCGTGTTTGTCGTTTACGACGCGGCGCACCGTATCGCGATAGTGTCCGTTCCACTCCGCCCATCCCGGCGGGAAGTTGCCGACCTGGTATCCGCCCTCGCCGAGATCCCATGGCTCAGCGATAAGCTTGGCGCGTGAGATAACAGGATCCTGCTGGATGATGTCAAAGAACGACGCAAGACGGTCGACTTCGAATAACTCTCGGGCAAGCGCCGAGGCGAGGTCGAAGCGGAAGCCGTCGACGTGCATCTCCTGGATCCAATAGCGCAACGAATCCATGATCATCTGTAAGATGCGAGGATTACGCAGGTTCAGCGTATTCCCGCAGCCGGTAAAATCCTGATAGAGATCGAGACGATCGGGATAATGACGGTAGTACGATAGATTATCGATGCCGCGAAAGGACAGCGTCGGTCCCGTATGGTCGCTTTCGGCCGTATGGTTATACACAACGTCGACGATGACTTCGATGCCCGCCTGGTGCAGAATACGCACCATCGATTTAAATTCGTTTATCGAGTCCTCTCTGGAGCCGAGGCCATAACGACGGTTCGGAGCAAAAAAACTGAGCGGATTGTAGCCCCAGAAATTCTCAAGGCCTCTTTTTACGAGGTGATACTCCGAGATGGAATGGTGCAGAGGCATGAACTCGACGGCCGTGACGCCCAGCCCTTTCAGATAATCGATAACAGGGTCTGAGGCGAAGCCTGTATAGGTGCCGCGTAACTCTTCGGGAATCAGCGGATGTAACTGTGTGAAGCCGGCAAGGTGGGCCTCATAGATGACGGTATCGCGCCAGGGGATGGCCGGCGGCCGGTCGTCGCCCCAGTGAAACGAAGGATCGACGACCGCTCCCAGAGGGGCGTACGGAGCGCTATCGGTTGTGTCGGCTTCGTTAAAGCTATAAGGATAACGGTAGCCGAAAAGCGAAGGATGCCAGGTAAGATCGCGACCGATAGATAGGGCATAAGGGTCAAGTAACAGCTTCGCCGGATTAAAGCGATGCCCCGATGCCGGATCATACGGCCCCTTCACCCTGTAACCGTAAAGCTGTCCGGGCCGGACGCCCATCACGTAACAATGCCATACGTGATGGGTCCGGTTTTTCATCGGAATGCAAAGCGACTCGGATTTTTGATTAGCGCCATCGAATAAACAGAGCGTGACTGCCTCGGCATGCTGGCTGTAGAGAGAGAAGTTCACACCGGCGCCATCCCAGGTGGCGCCGAGCGGGTATGGCTGGCCTTCAAGGATCTTTATCTGTAACATTGCTGTTCTCGCACCTTATCGGGTGCCCCCTTTACGGTATTTGGATTTCTCGACGAGAGGGCGGGACTGTCTATCACATTCTGCCCGGCTCTCCTCCGGAAAACAGCCTTTAGCGAAGACACAATATATGTAACGAATTCAGCTTCTTTACAGGCTGTTCGAATATTTTTCCAGATTTCAGATCAGCTGCCGTAAAATTTGATTGAATTTCGACGGATAAACCTTTAGAATGCTTTCTCGATAGTGGAGCTTTTCCGCTATTGCTGTAAACAAAAGTCGGCCACAAAATTGACATAAAGAGAGCGAGGCCGCAGGCAACTCAGCGTTAAGACGCAGTCTCAACGCCATCCCCCCATAAACTTCCGGAGTTTTCACCGTTATCTAAGATGAAGCGATATCGTATTTTAATGATTGGTTGGGAATACCCCCCTCATATCACCGGAGGCCTTGCCGTGGCATCGCGAGGTCTGGCCCGCGCCCTTGGAGCTCTCGGCCATACGGTGTATTTTGTCGTGCCCAGGGTGACCGGCGATGAACCGCGCGACCCTAATGTGACCGTAATCGGCGTTAACTCGAAAGAAATCCCGCTTTCGCCCGAGGAACTGCAGCAGTTTCTACTCGATACGATGCACCTATATGGTACGAGCGTCTATGCGCGTCCCGAAAGCCTCAGTGAAGCGCGCGAACTTGCGACTAAGGTGCTGCGAGGGCTTCCGATGAACGCCATGCAGAGCATGGCCGAGCTGCAGGGCGGCTACGGCGATCGACTGTATTCTGAAATCCAGGCCTTTGCCGAATTCGTTTCGCGTATCGCTGCCCATCTTTCTTTTGATCTTATTCATGCGCACGACTGGATGACGTATCCGGCCGGGCTCTATGCATCGCATGTTTCGGGCAAACCGCTTTTTGCGCACGTCCATGCAACGGAATTTGACCGCTCGGGCGATCATCCGAACCAGTATGTCTATGACCTGGAGCGGCATACCTTCCTGAACTGTCAGGGTGTGATCACCGTCAGCAATTATACGAGATCCATTCTCATATCGCGATATGGCGTTCCCGCCGATCGCGTTCATCCGGTCTACAACGCCGCTGAGTTTGATTTACAGTATCAGGGAGAAGTACAGCGTCCGCTGCGCGAGAAGATCGTACTCTTCCTCGGGCGCATTACCTTTCAAAAAGGGCCGGATTATTTTGTGCGGGCCGCACGCAAGGTCATCGAAGAATACGGCAACGTGCGCTTTGTGATGGTCGGCGCCGGCGACATGTATCATCGTATGATTGAGATGGCCGCCGACCTCGGTATCGGGCGCTATTTCCACTATACCGGATTTCTCAAGCGTCCCGATATCGACCGCATCTTCCGTATGAGCGATCTTTACGTGCTGCCTTCCGTTTCTGAGCCTTTTGGTATCTCCGTGCTTGAGGCGATGGTTGCCGGCGTTCCCGTTATCGTTTCGCGCCAGTCCGGTGTGTCAGAGGTCATCGATCACTGTATCAAGGTGAACTTCTGGGATGTGGACGAGATGGCCCATCACATTCTGCGCGTTTTACAGGATGACGGGCTGCATCGTCAGCTTGCCGATGGCGGTCGCTCCGAGGCACTCGGTCTTTCCTGGGAAGAAAGCGCAAAAAATATCGGCAATATCTACGGAAAGATCGTCAACGGTAAGAAGAGAATATGATATCAGTCTGTTTCTATTTTGAAGTGCATCAACCCTACAGATTGAGGCATTACAGCTTCTTCGACATCGGCCAGGACAACTACTTCGACGATCAAAAGAATCGTGAAGTTCTGCTCAAAGTGGCGAATAAATGCTATCTTCCCATGAATCGCCTTTTGCTGAAGATGGCAAAAGAACATAAGGGAGAATTTCGTTTTACCTTCTCTCTGACCGGAACGGTCGTCGAGCAGTACCGGCAATGGTGCCCCGAGGTGCTCGACCTGTTTCGTGCGCTCGCCGATACGGGATCGGTTGAATTCCTCTCTGAAACCTACTATCACTCGCTGGCGGGCATCTACTCCGAGAAGGAGTTTCGCGAGCAGGTCAAGATGCATGCGAAGCTCATGCGCGACGAATTCGGCGTTACGCCGACGTCGTTCCGTAATACCGAGCTGATCTTCAACAACCACATCGGCTGGGTCGCCGCCGATATGGGATTCCGCTCCATCGTCACCGAGGGCACCGAACGCATACTCGGATGGCGCAGTCCGAATTTCCTGTACGTGCCGCGTTACAGTCCGCAAATTCGCACGATGCTGAAGAACTATCGACTGAGCGACGATATCGCCTTCCGCTTCTCGGATCGCGGTTGGACGGAATGGCCGTTAACCGTCGAGAAGTTCGCCCCCTGGGTGCATAACGTCGCCGGGAACGGCAACGTAGTCAACCTGTTCATGGACTATGAAACGTTCGGCGAACATCAATGGGAAGATACGGGTATCTTTCGTTTCATGGAGCACCTGCCCCGCGCAATCTGGACGCACCCGGATTTTCAATTCCGCACGGTCACTGAGGCGGCTCGCAAACACGAGCCCGTCGGCGAGGTTGAAACGGATCATCCGATTTCCTGGGCCGATATGGAACGCGATCTTTCGGCATGGACGGGTAACTCCATGCAGCGTGAAGCGCTTTCCACCATCTACGAACTCGAAGAGCCCATCAAGCGCATCGGCGATCCCCGGCTGCTTGAGAACTGGCGCAAGCTTCTCACCTCCGACCACTTCTATTACATGAGCACGAAGTTCTGGCAGGATGGCGACGTTCACAAATACTTCAGCCCATACGGCACTCCGCATGAGGCCTATGTGTATTTTATGAACTGCGTCGCCGATCTGCGTCAGCGCGTGCAAAACGCCGTCGCCTGGCAGTGAAGGCCTGTAACCGCGCCGGTTGGTTAGCTTATAAAGGGCTTTCAGGCTTTAATTATGTCTGTAAATCAATAGAGCCAGGTCGTCGCGGAAGTCATGGTCGGTGAAGGCGTCGAGACGCCGCACGATTCTTTCACAGAGAAGTGAGAGCGACTCGCTGCGATGCTCAAGGAGCAACGGAATGAGTTCGGCCTCGCCGAACGATACGAGCTGCCTGTTAAGAGCCTGTGTGAGCCCGTCCGTAAAAAGCAGAAGCGTATCGCCCGCGCTCATAGTGATCTCTTCGGGTGTGGCCGGAACATAGAACATCGTATGCAGGATCGTTCCCGGCGCATTCAGATACTCGATGCTTCCGTCGGCTCGAAGTAGAATCGGCTCTTCATGGCCTGCCCGCGCATAACGTAAGCGTCCGCTCCTGCGATCGATCCATACGGCGCAGGCGGTCAGGTATTGATCGCCGAATTTGTCGGTTAACGATCTATAAAGTCGTCCGATTACTTCGGCCGGGCGATCGGCACAGTCGCTCCAGAAACCCGACAGCGACATCTTCACCATCGAAGAGAGCAGCGAGGCGCCGATACCGTGACCCGAAACGTCGCAGATAAAAAGCCCGAGTCCGTCCTTCGTATCATGGATATCGAGAAAATCGCCGCCGACCAGGTGCATGGGTCGAAAGGCATATTGCAGTTCTGTCGAACCGACGCTTTCAGGAAGCGCAGGCAGCAGGCTTTTCTGCAGATTGCGGGCGATTTCAAGCTGCATCTCATATTCGCGAGCGGTCACCCGTAGCTGACTGTATCGCTCCCCGAGTCCGAGAGAAAAGATCAGCATATCGACGGCCGATCCGAAAAGCAGCATGTTTGACGTGAAGAGGTTATAGGGCAGAACTCCGACCGAGGCCAGGGCATAAAGGAAGGCTCCTGAGAGCAGCAGCACCCAGGCAGTCATCAAATAACGGGCGGGCCGCACCTTCAACATGAGTCCGCGAACGCTGACGACGAAAATTACCGGCACGGAGAGCAACACGACGGCCTGCGTGAGAATGGAAACCGTCCTGACATACGGACCGATGCTAACGATGGCAAGTAAAAGCGCTACATAGCGCAAAGCACTGAGAATCACATCGAGCAGGTGAGCGTACCGGGCCGAGTCGATATAGCGCTGAATAAAGCGAATGCCGAAGAAAAGGGCGATATTCATGAAGAACGGATGGGCCCGATCGGTCCAGTAAACGGCATCGGGCCAGAAGTACTCGTAGGCAAAACCCGTAAGCGAGGTGACGCCAAGGGCAAAAGCGACAAGGAAATTCAGATAATCGACGGAAACGGCGTCACGAACGACGAGAAAGAGAACGGCGTTATACAGAAGCATGACGAACAGGATGCCGAAATAGATACCGTAAAGCAGCCGCTCATTTGCATTATGACGCTCATAGGCATGCTCTTCGTAGATCTGTAGCGGAAAACGCAACCCGTTCGTCGTTTCATAGCGAAGCATGACGTCGAGCGTCTCGGCCGGTTCCAGACGAACGCGCAGGCTCTGAAGCCTGGAGTCTACTTCTCTCTCGTAAAAAGGAACGTTGTCGCCGAGCTGAAGCGTTCGCTCCGAACCCGTCGACGATCGCAGTCGTACGTCGACTCTATCGCATCCCTGTGGGGCGACGATCAAGGTGCCCGAAAAGGGACGATTCTTCTCAGCTTTGAGCTGTAATCTGACCCACCACGCAGACTGCGTATAACCCACCTGTTTGCTTTTTTTAAGAGGTAGAGAAAAGGACTCTGCATCAATAGTATCGAAACTGAATTCGTGCTTCCTGTCTTCAAGAGCAGAGGCGCAGTCTTGCAGCGATTTTACATCGCTGCTCAGAAGGCAGGGCTCGGCCTGAAGAAGCCCACTCGTCAGCAACGCAATGACGACTGCCATCGGCCTCAGCAATGCCAGCAGCGCTTGAAGACGACGGGCACTCACAGCACTACGGATTGGAACGCAAAATGACTTCATCGAGAATACGTCCTGCAGCTTCGGGTTGTGCGAGCTGCCCTGCTCTCTCAGTCATTTTTTTATATTCGGATTTTTGCATCAACTTTTCAAGAGCCTCGGCCAGCTCTCGCGGATCCGTATCTTTGCGATCGATGAGAAGGGCCGCCCCGCTTCGTACCGCGACCTCGGCATTGGCCCGTTGATGGTTGTCTGCGGCAAAGGGGTACGGCAGAAGTATCATCGGCAGACGAAAGAGAACCGCTTCGGTGATGTTGCCGGCTCCGGCACGGCTGAAGCAGATGTCGGCCTTCTCGAAATGCCTGAAGATATCGGCGTCAAAGCCGAATACGGCGATGCGCTTACGAAGCGGCGCCTGAAGTAAAAAATCAACTCGCTTCTGAAGCTCATCAGCCAGCGATGCGCCGGCCTGCACGATCCAGTTCAGGCGCATCGCAAGCTCGGGATACTCCACCCAGAGCCTCATGAGCATCTCGTTGAGCTGAGCGGCTCCCTGGCTGCCTCCCAGAGCAAGCACGGTGGGATGCGCACGAAGCGTGCGCTTCTTCTTCAAATACGGTGCGGCGCGCTTTCGAAGCTTTATTCGCACAGGGTTGCCGGTCAGCATACTTGAAGCGTCTTCTTCTCCGAACGTCAGGAACGTCATTGCGGCGAATCGCTTGAGCATTCTCGTAACCTTTCCCGCGACGGCGTTCTGTTCGCACAGAAAGAGCGGCTTCTTTGCAAGGATCGCAGCGGCGGCGGCAGGCAGAGAAGGATAACCCCCGAGAGCGATCACGGCCGTCGGCTGAAAATGTCGGATTACCGCTGATGCCTGCTTCAGAGCTCGAATAAAATCGAAGGGAAATCTCAAGAGCATGCGAATGTCTTTTTTAAGAGCCGGTGCATCGTAGAATTCGACGGTAAAGGGCATTCCGGCAAATCCCGCATAACCGCGATTACGGGGAATACTCAGGAAGAGCACCTCTGCCTTGCGGGCTACGGCCTCCTCAGAGAGGGCAAGGCCCGGAGATATGTGACCGCCTGTTCCGCCGGCCACAATGAGAAGTCGTGCCGTCTCCTTCATGCTCTTTCTCCAGATAGAGGCAGAACGGCCCGCTGCCGGTTCTGCGAGGTGAAATTCAGTACCAGACCTGCAAGTATATACTGAACGACAAGCGAAGATCCGCCATAGCTCATAAACGGAAGGCTGATGCCCGTCGTGGGCACAACGCCCGTAACGACGAACATATTGATCAACGATTGCAGGCCGAAAAGGATTACGCATCCGGCGGCCGATAGCGAGGCGAAATCCTCGGGCAGCTTCGCTATCAGGCGAATGGCTCGGAAGCAAAAAAATCCGTACAGCAGCACAAGAGCGACAAGCCCGATATAACCGAAATCTTCATAGAACAGGGCGAGCACAAAGTCCGTATGACCGAAGGTCAGGTAACGATGCGCCACGCCCGAAGCAAGATCGGTGCCGGTCCACCATCCGTCGCGAAAGGCGCGAAAGGACATCACAAGCTGATAACCCGCCTCGTAACGATAGGCGTAGGGATCAAGCCAGACCTTCAATCGCTCCAGGCGATACTCCCACAGATAGGCGAGCATAAACAGAAGCGGCAAAGAGGCGACAAGCACGCCAAGAAGACGCATCACCGGGAAGCCGGTAATAAAAACAAGACAGGCCAGCACGGCGATCAGCGTCACCGTCGTTCCGTACTGAGGCTCAAGAATGATCAGAAGCAATGCAAGCGGAACGGGAGTGCCTCGAATCAGCAGTCGACGCAGATCGCCGCCGCTCTGATAGCGATGCAGAACCCAGGCCGAATACAGAATCAGGGCGATCTTGGCGAACTCAGACGGCTGAAAGGAGACGGGACCGATCTCAACCCAGCGGTGAAAGCTTTCCCGCGACGATGAGACGCTTTTACCGGCTCCCGGCACAAAAACAAGAAGAAGGCCGAGTATGGCGATCATCATACCGGGAACCGTCAGGCGTTCTATAAGCGAAGCGGGAAGAAAGATGATGACAAGGAAGGCCGTCAGACCGACGACGGTCCAGACGATCTGTCGGTTAACGTAGTAAAACGGATCTTTCATGTCGATGTCAGACATGACGGCAGAGGCGCTGTACAGGGCGATGAGACCGACAAGGCCGATCATCAGCACGTTCAAAAAGAGCAGTCGGTCCACCCGCCTCGTCATTGCAGGGCCAGCCTTCGGAAGTGCTCCCCCCTCTCTTCATAGTTGCGATAGGCATCCTGCGACGCGCAGGCCGGGCTGAGCAGAATCACGGAATCGGGCTGCGTCGAACCGCCGAAATAGGCCGTCGATCGCCTTGCCTCGCGCAGCGCTTCATAAAAGGCCTCCTCAAGACCTGCAAAACGACGCGTCACCCCTGTCTGCTCGGCGATCTTATCGGCCGCCTTGCCGAACGGATAGATGCGCAATCCCTCGCCTTCTCGAAAAAGAGAGAAGTCCGAGTTTTTATCAAGGCCTCCAAGAAGCAGATATACCTTCTTGCCTGGAAAGGAGGCCACGGCTGAAAGGGCCGCATGCACCGTCGTCGCCTTGCTATCGTTCACAAATATGACGCCTTCGCGTTCGACGACGATCTCCTGTCTGTGTGGAAGACCGCGAAAAGATTTCAGACCGCGCAGAATCCTTTCATAAAAGGCCGTCGCCGCAAAGCCCCCGTCGACGCCTTTTTTCAGAAGGGCCTCGATGCCGGCAAGTGTCATCACCGCATTGCGGCGATTGGTTTCACTGTTTACGGCAAACTCCGACCACGCGAGAGTAGCGTCGCCCAGGCGCGCCGCAGGTTTATCTTCGCCGACCTCGGTTAACACAGAGTTCAGTCTACCGGGGAATTCGTCGGCGCCGATTCCGAGCTCATGGCATGTGGCTAAAATACCGGGGCCGATAACGGCGAAGTCCTCTTTTTCTTGCAGTGAAAAAAGATTCAGCTTTGCCCGCAGATAATCCGCCATGCCGGCATAGCGATCGAGATGATCGGGAGCGATGTTAAGAAGCAGACCGACATCGGGCTTGAAATAATGAAGATCTTCAAGCTGATATGAAGAGCATTCGCAAACAAAGACCGTCGTCGGCTGAAGAACGGCAGCCGAAAAAGGAAGGCCATAGTTTCCGCATTCAAGCGCCTGTATGCCCGCTTCACGCAGAAGATGGGCGATCAGAGCGGTCGTCGTCGATTTTCCGTCCGTTCCGGTGATGGCGACGATGCGGGCATTGCCGGTATTCTTCTTTAAGTAAAGGTAACCGAGGTCAAGATCTCCGATGATCGGGATGCTGAGATCCCGCGCCCGCGCGAAAAGCGGACCGGAAAGAGGAACGCCGGGAGAGACGAAGACGATCTCGATCTGGTGTTCGGTTAACAGATCGGCATCCTCGCGCGGACGCACGTCGATCATACCTTCGAGCGAGCCGTCGGTCTTGCGATCGGTTCCGTACACGACGGCGCCGAGACCTGTAAGCAGATCGGCCATGGCACGCCCCGTTTTCCCGAGCGCTCCGGTAACGAGCACACGGCGGCCTTTCAGATCGAGACTTGCAATATCAAGCATCACTGAATCCGGAGCGTCGAAAGACTGATCAGGCTGAGGATGATTCCGACCAGCCAGAAGCGAACGACGACGCGCGTCTCGGGCCATCCGCCTAACTCAAAATGATGATGTATCGGCGCCATACGGAAGATGCGCTTGCCGGTAAGCTTGAAAGAGGCGACCTGAAGAATGACCGAAAGCGCCTCGACGACGAAAATACCGCCGGCAATAACAAGCAGCAGCTCTTTCTTGATGAGAATCGCCGACATGCCAAGCGCTCCGCCCAGGCTTAACGATCCCGTATCGCCCATAAACACGCGGGCCGGAGGAGCATTAAACCACAGAAATCCGATGCCCGAACCGGCAAGAGCGGCCAGGAAGACAGCGATCTCATGGGCGTTCTCAACATACGGAAGGTTCAGATAATCGGCCGTGCGCGGAGTACCGGCAAGATAGGCCATCGCTCCGAAGGTGACGGCGACGATAGAGACGTTACCGATCGCAAGGCCGTCAAGGCCGTCGGTAAGATTCACCGCGTGTATAGAACCGAGAATGACGACGAACCAGAAGACAAGACCGATGACAAGAGGAAGGGCGAAAAGCGGTTCTTTAAAGAAAGGCATGAAGATGGAGGTCAGTTCGTAGTCGATGCCCTTATCGCGGTTAACGATCGCAGGAGTCGCCCACCAGTAATTCAGCAAAAAGAAGCCGGCGATCAGAATCGTCAGACCCATTTTCATGCGGGCGCTCAGGCCTTTTTTATTTTTGAGCACGACCTTCGTATAATCGTCGGCGAATCCGATCATTCCCAGAAAGATCGTGCAGAGCAGCAACGTCAGAAACATCGGATGTTCGAGGTTGCCAAAAAGCAGACAGGCCACCGTAAGGCTTGTGAGAATCAGGATGCCGCCCATCGTCGGCGTTCCGGCCTTCACCTGATGCGACTGCGGACCGTCTGACCGGATCGTCTCGCCGAATTTCAGCACGGTCAGCCAGCGGATCATGCGATCCCCGAAGAAAAACGCAACAAGCATGGCCGTCGTCGCCGCCAGCAGAGCGCGAAAGCTCACGTATCCGAACAGGCGAAAGAAGCCCGGCAGCTCGAAATGACTGTAGATCAACTCAAACATATTTCCTATCCTTTTCCAAGCAGCTCACGCAAAACGGGCAAAACCCGTTCCATGCGCGCGCTGCGAGATCCCTTCACAAGAATACCGTCAAATCCGCCGACCTGATCCGGATGCTCTTTCAGGTACGTCGACAGACTGAGCGAATCAGAGAAATACTTTCCTTCATCGCCGCCCGCTTTTCCGCCGGCTTTTCTGAAGGCGGCATGCATCCCCTTCACGTCGACATTCCCGCAGACGAAAAGATCGGCAAAACCGGCATCATACAGATCGTCCCCAACCTGCCTGTGACCGGCCTCGCTGAAATGCCCGAGCTCGGCCATATGCCCTGCCAGACAGAGCAGGCGCCCCGAGGGCAGCAGCTCACGCAGCGTGCGAATCGACTGACGAAACGAATCCGGATTAGCGTTATAGGTATCGTCGACGATAAGCGTCGAGCCAACTCTTTCCGTGCGAAAGCGACCGCGAGCCTGCGGCCTCAGAGCGGCCGTGCAGGCCTCAAGGCCTTCGCCGAATCCGACATGCTGAAGCAGAAGCACACAGGCCAGGATGTTCGACGTCATCGCAGCGCCGGCGTACTCGCCCGACGAATAAAGCGTGTCGTCCAGCCGGAAGCCCGAGCCTTCGTACAGGGCCCGGCGCATCTCTCCTCCCCCTTGTGAATCGGGTGCCTTTGCCATATCGTCGGTGATCAGCTCAAAGAGGATGGGGCGCACCTTCGTCTTTGCCGCCTGCTCCTGTAAGAGCGCACGGCCCGGGGCCACAGCCGGGTAGACAATCACACCGCCGCTCATGCCTGTCAGGATCTCAAGCTCGGCCGCCGCCACTTCTTCTATTGAAGAAAAGAATTCCATGTGCTCAAAGCCGATGCTCGGAACGACACAATGATGCGGCTTCACGATGCGGCTCAGATGCTCGATCTCGCCTGCATGATTCATGCCGATCTCAAGCACGGCAACCGACGTCGTATCGGGAAGGGAGAGCAGCGAAAGCGGAACGCCCAGATGATTGTTCCAGTTACCGGGCGTTGCGAAAACGGCATCGTCACCAAGGCGGCATCGCAGAAGGGAGGACAGGATCTCTTTTGTAGACGTCTTGCCGTTTGAGCCGACGACGGCGAAGATGGTTCCGTTATAATGACTTCGTCGGATGGTGGCCATCCGCTGCAGCGTGTTCAGCACGTCGGCACAGCAGAGGATCGCAATATCGGAGCCGTCCGGATTCCCATTCCGGATGCCGTTCGAGTCCTGGTCCGGGTCGGTCGCTCTGATAGCCTCTCTCATGGCCTCTTGCACGGCCACTCGCACCTCATCGACGCGGCCCTGCTCCACTAATAGAGAAGTAGCTCCGTTTGCAACGGCGGCAGCGGCGTAAAGATGGCCGTCGGTGTTCTCTCCTTTCATGCAAACAAAGAGATCGCCTGCTCTGGCCTCACGCGAATCGAGCACCGCTCGCTCAATGCGAAGCTCGCTACGGTCGAATCCGATAACGCCGGCAGAGGTCAGGTCGGCTGCCGAAAGAACACACATAAACCCGATTTTTTCCTCTGCCCGGCGCGGGCAACTCTTCCCGTACAGGACAGCCGAATGCCGCCCGTATTCGCCGACAAATTAGCCTGCAATCAGATGCGCGTAAAACGCTGCACGTCTGCCATCGCTCCTTTGCGCTGATCGGCCGGGTGCCAGATCGCCTTCACACGATCGCCGACGACAACGTCACCGTCGAGCAGATGATAGAAATGCGTGCTTGCTCCGTCGAGCTTGATGTATCCATACGTGTAGGGCGGCTTCGCCGGCTGTCCGGGGAATTCCAGATGAACGGTTGTGCAGCTTTCGACGACGCCCGTATCGGGAAGCGCCACAAACTCGAAGGCATCGGCAAAGCAAACGCCGCAGTATAACTTTGGCGGTACCTGAACTCTCTGGCACTTCGAACATACGGTTCCGTAAAAGCGTCCTTCATGCTGCAGGCCGTCATAGAAGCGCGAGAGCGCCGAACCGCAATGCCATTCATACTCGATGCGCAGACTACCCTCGACGACCGACACGCCTTCTCGAAGCCTGCGTTCCTCTTCAAGTAGAACGGAGGTATCGACTGAGCCATCGTCTTTTCGCAGAAAGGCATCTACGATCTGCACGTCGTCGACGACGATGCCCTTGCGTCTGTAGAACTCGCGCATCTGGCGCTCGTCTTCCTTTGCGTTCTGGCGCAGAATGACCATCGCCCTGTTTTTGCGCCCACGAGCGAGAACGGCATCGATCACTGCCGGATGAGTGTAAAGCTGCTCGGTGAGCGGATCAACGTCCGCAGAGTCGCTCACCGAGGATACGGTCGCATAACGCTGCTCAAACTCCTTCTTGAGAGATTGAGGAATTACGCCGCTCAGCACGAATGTTACCTGATCAAACCTCCACAGATGCGTCGATCGAGCGGCAGCCTGATAAAAAAAAGCCGGCGCAATGAGCAGAACCCGGCCATACTGCTCGCAAAAGGCCTGCACCTCATAGAGAAGAGAATGCACCGAGAAGAGCTCTGCCTGAATCACCTGCGCTTTTTCAAGCAGCCCGTTGCCGCCCGCCCGAAGCGACTCCGGCTGTGGTGTGACGACGATCACCTGATCGACCTCGCCTGCCTTGCTTCGAATAACATCGAGCGCCGCTTCATCGATTGCTGCGATGGCTTCGCGTCTTGCATGCGCCGGTTCTGTCTGTGCCGCTCCTGTCCGGGGACCACTCGCTACTGAATCCCCTGACTCTAATAAACGATCCTTATCTTCCCGATGCTGACCGGAGTTATCCGCCACAAGAAAGCAAGGGCCGGCGAATACAAGCGCCGTTCCTAACTTGAGTGTATCAAGCTTGGACTTGCCGGCACAGACGCGATGAACGAAGGGCGCCTTCAAATCGGGATGCGAGATCAGAGCAAGAAAGGAGCGCTGCTCGTCCACGCCCTCAATACCGTTTCGCCCCGGCCAGCCGTCATAGAGAAGCGATCCTCCGTCAAACGAAAAGCCATGCACCGACAGAGGCTTCCGGTCGAACTGCCCGGAGTCAAAAGACGGTTCAGTCCCCTGAGAAAAATCCGCACCACGGGAAATCGCCGGATAAAACTGCCCATCCGTAGAAAAAAGCTCCTTTCGTTCGAGCGACTTCAGAAAGTCGCCGATCAAGCCGCCGGGCGTCCACCGGTGCTGCAGTTCAACGGCTCCCTGTACGATACGCGGATGCTCCGTTGCCGGAAGGTCTATCTTCATTTCTCTGCCCTCACATCGTCGATCGAGCGTTCTTTTGAAAGGATGCTGATGCTGTGAAATTGAATGGCGCCGCCCCAGCCATGGGCCAGACCGATACGCACGTCGGGAATCTGTCGATCGCCGGCCCGTCCGGTTAACTGTAAGGCTATCTCTGCCTGACGTATCATCGAGCTCGCTCCGACCGAACTGTTTGAGAGAACGCCGCCCGACGGATTCACGGGAATCCCGCTCACAAGCCCCGGATGTCGTTCGACGGCCTGCCAGCCTTCGCCATGACCGCAGAGGCCGAGGCCTTCATACCAGATCATATGCTGGCTTGAGAAGGCGTCATAGATCTCCATGATATCGATCTCGGGCGTGTCGATGCCGGCGCGATCATAACAGAGCTGCGATGCCCGCCGCAGCGCTTCGGGCCATGTCCAGTCTCGATCCACGTGATTCATGCCGTCCGAGACGGCCGCCATCGCCTGAATATAGACGACGGGCAGACGCCGTCGCTCGGCCAGATCGGCTCTCTGCACGATCAGAGCGCAGGCGGCGTCGCTTGTGGGGCAGGAATCGAGCAGACGCAGCGGAGTGGATAACCAGTCCATACGAAGAGCGGCCTCTTCGGTCAGGCCGGGCAGACGTAGCTGTGCGTAAGGGTTATTCATAGCGTTCTCTCGCATCTTCACGCCGATGCGGGCCAGATGATGACCGTCGGCATCTGGATAACGCTTCATATACATCGATGCCTGATTGGCGACGGCCGAAGGAGCGCCTGCGGCAAAATCGCGTCCGAGCAACGGCGAATAGACAAGAGAAAGACCGTATTGTACGGCGCTCTCGCTGAGCTTGTCGCCGGCCACTGCAATTACGGTATCGTAGCCGCTGCGACACAGAACATCGGCCACCATCGTGGCCGCCGCTCCGACCGTTCCACCGGTAGCGACGCGAAACACCGGCACGCCCGGAAGCGTCCATCCTGCGGCCCAGAGTTCTGGATCGGCGACGCCCTCAAAGAACTCCGGGCCTGAACCGACGACGACGGCATCGATGGCCGATGCGGGTAGCCCTGCATCCAGTAGTGCAAGCCGGCATGCCTCGCCGAGCAGCTCCGGATAACAGACATCTTTGCGCTTGAGCCGTGTGCGCGTCTGGCCTGTGCCGATGATCGCCGTCTCTGCCTTCATTTCTCTGCTCCTGTATACGATGTTGAAGAGGGTAGCGAGGTCGCCTGTAAGCGATTGCTCAGATGAAAGCTTGATACCGAGGCAAGGCCGGCCGATGAGATCACAAGTGCGTCGGCCTCGTTTCCTTTCGCAGACTCCTTCGTTAACAATTCATGGGCGGCCAGTATCCTGGCCGCTCCCGTCGCCGGAGGCGAATAAACGCAGGGGCCGGTTGTATTGATGCGGCTCTCGTTCAGATAGCTATCGGGATCGGACGTATCAAGAAGACCGAGAGACTCGGCAAGCATCCATTCATGATGAGCCCATCCGTCGACAAACTCAAGATACGTTCGTCCGCGAAACAATGCCTTCGCATCTTTTACAGCCCCTCTCGCTAACGCTTTCCCTTTACTGGATTCTTCAGGGCTCGCCGTGAATGACTGCATGGTCTCCTGTATGGCCTTTTCTGCCGTATGCCAGAAGGCAAACTCCGAAAACGGAAAGGCGGCCGTAGCAAGCCCCACCCCCGAAACGGCGGTGAATGGCAGCGCTTTCTTCCTGGCAAAATTCCCGGTAGAAAGAAGCAGAGCCACACAGAGATCGCCATACTGCGGCAGCATGCCTTTGCGAAGAGGCAGAGCCACAGGAGCGGACTTCTCGACAACGTCGACGGCAACGCCATGCCGGATCGCCCGACTGCGACATAGATGACTTTCGGTTAAACCTGTTCTTTTCAAGAACTCCGAAGCCTGCAATCCGGCCAGTGCGGTCACCGTTGCCCCGACAGGTCGTTGATAAAATGGATCGGTGCCCATCAGTTCAAGGGCCGCCGTATCGACCTGAGAGGCCTTGCCGTAGGCGACGATCAGGACGCATTGCGAAAGCCCGGCCTTCAAACGATGTAAACCATAGGCGACGGCCCGACCGGGCTCTCCTTCAAGCTTCGTCTCCTGCTTTAAAAAAGAGCCCGCAGCCTCGACCTGATAGACGTGCTGTATAGCGATACCTTCGAGGGCGTCGTCGGCATTCTGAACGACAAAATCGATATCGCCGACCGTCAGAGAGGCCGCCTGAAGCGCTCTCTTAACCGTAGCGTAGACGAGCTCGTCTGTGGAATACTCCGTTGCCTGAAGGGACTGAAACATGGCGCCGCCACAGATGCCCGTTCGGTCTGTCATATTAAAATCTCCCTGTGGCTCGACAGAGCCAGAAATTGACTGACATGTCAATCAATTTCTGGCCGAGTAACTCCCGGAGAGGCCGAATAAACACGAAACAGAGAAGCGGTTGGACTGCCAGGTGCGGGGATTACTTTCGCGTCTTTCGTGTTTTTCGCGGTCAAAAAAAGTTTCGATCAATGCTTGCGGGCAAGCGCGGTGGAATGCGAAAGTCAGTGTGCCTGACGTTCTTCAAGCGAGCGGCGGTCGCGCACAAGCATACGCGGCAGCTTCATTTTGCGGATCTCATGGATGAGCAAAATAGTCTTCTCGGTGCTCAACAGCTCGAGCAATGCAAGAGAGCCCTCAAGCCCGTTCCAGTCAAAGAGCTTGATCAGATTTTCAGCTCCCAGAAAGCGAAAGAGCAGCACCGTTTCATCCACGCTTTTGCCGGCAAACCAGCGTCGCAGCTGATCGGCAGGAAGTCGGTCGGCTAACCTTTCAACATCGGAGAACATAACTCCATCCAGTAAATGAAGCAGACGCTCGGGCTCCACCGCTTCAAGAACGGGGATCCAGCGCTGCGAGCCACCCTGGGAAAGAAGACGCAACACCGAAGAGGCGCCGATACGGAGCAATAGATCGACGTTGAACTGGATGCCAAATGCGGCGATGAATCGATCGATCTCTTCGGGGTCGCCCTCCCTTACCATCAGGACCAGATCGTCGATCGGGCAGCGACCGATAATCGCGACAAGATCGTCGACAGTCAGTGTCTTCAGAAAGTGAATGTTACGTTCGAGATCGGCATCGGTTAACAATCTGAGGATCTTGGCATGATCGGCGCGATCCGAAAGTTCAAGCAGGCGCTTCGGTTCGACGTTGCTGATCAACGTGAAAAGCTTGCTCCAGCCCAGGGTGGTCAGATAATCAAGCTGACGCGCCAGTACGGGCGGGTTGGAATCGTGGCCCTTTTCCTGCATCTGACCAGAAAAGCCGGGCGGCCTTTGCCGGTAAATCGAATCATCGCACCTCGATTTATCTTACCTCGAAGCGACGCCGCGCGGACCGGCCGCTTTCATCGATAAGCCGAATCTCATACCGACCGCGTTTCAGGTTTACAAGCATGCGTCCTGGCTCTACTTTTCTGTCATCGAATTCCGGCATGACCGCCCCATCGCGAACCAGTGTCAGCCGCGCAGAGGCGTTCCATTCAAAAGGAATGCTCTGTCCTTCACTTCTGTGCGGATCCAGATAGAAGATCTGCCCGGCCATGGGCGAAAGCAACAGGCCGCTCGAACGATCCAGAAGAACACGTCGCACCGTTTCATCGGCATGCCTATCGCCGGGAAGCAGCAGCTCTTCTATTCGACTGCAATCGTCGCCTTCGTCGGGATGACGGCAGACCGACGCCGTTCGCCAATCCGACGGATAACGAAAGGTCGGATGCCCCTGCCCGGCCAGCATGCGCACGACTTGATGAAAGATACGAGCGGCGCCGCGAAGCCCCGATACGGCGTTCATGCTGGCGCCGCTGTAATTGCCGACCCAGACGGCGACGATATAGCGGTCCGTATAACCCGCCGTCCATGAATCGCGAAACGACTGCGATGTTCCCGTTTTCGCAGCGACATCGAACGGAAAGTCGAGATAGTTCCGACGACCGAAGCTGATGCGGCGGGCCTCGCGATCTGAAAGGACGTGTGTGATGAGAAGCGACGTCTCACGTGAGAAAAATCGCTGCACAGCCGGACGATCTCTGACAGGCCTGCCCGCTGCCGTCAGAAAGATGGGCCCGTCATCGGTTCCCATATAGAGAGGCAGGAGCTCCCCGCCTGCGGCCGGTATAGAAAAGAGCATGGCCGTTTCAAGCACGCTGGCTCCGCCCGTTCCAAGCGCCATGCTGAGGCCGTATCTTTCCGGATGCTCGATATGATCCAGGCCGACGTTACGCAAGAAATCCCCGTATTCGCGCACCCCCACCAGCTGAAGCATACGCACTGCAGGGATGTTACGCGACGCCGCAAGGGCTTCCCGGACCGTTATGCGACCGGCGAATTCGTTATCATGGTTGCGAGGCTCATACGCCTCGCTACCGTCGAGAATGCGCAGAGGCGTATCGTCCACCGCATCGCCAGGACGCACGGCGAATCGATCGAAGGCCATCGCATAGATAAAAGGCTTGAGCACAGATCCGGCCTGGCGAACGAGCAGGGCCCCGTTCAGGCCATGTGCCGCTCCCGTATCGACCATCGCTCGCAGCTGCAGATGATCGTTCTGTCTTTCAAGAACGACGACAGACGTCTGGTAGGCGCCCTGCTCGCGCAGAACGGCCAGCTCGGATCGAACGATGGCGGCGATGCTCTGCTGCATCGCATCGCTGATCGTCGAGCGTATCTCGCCACGAAAGCCGGTTCGCTCAAGCGTAAGCGCCGGAGCGTTACCCGCCGTGTGCGTCGCCGTTGAGCCTTCCCCCAACAGAAGAGCGAGATCGCGAATCTGGACCGGCATAAGCACACCATCCAGAAAAAAAGCGCCCAGGCGACTCATACCGGAGCGTATAACGCCGCTCTGAATCCCCAGACGAATGAGCACGGGCTGCATCAGGTAGTCGGCGACGCGAATACGCTCCTGCCAGCCCGGTTGTTCTCCCGAAAAGAGAACATCGACGTTCCGGACCGTCGCCGTATTAAAATAGATCGTCACTCCCTCTTCTGAGATCAACCGCAGCGAGTTAACAGGAATACGTCGAGCGCTGACCGAGAGCAATAGCAACACAAACAGGCCGGGAAGGGCGAGCAGAGTCACGCTCAGAAGCGCTTCTCTGCCCGATCCTGAAAGCCGCCCTCTCATTTCGTCGCTTCGACTGCCCCGCCATCCGTTCGACCGAAGATCTCGGGTTCATACATGGCCTGGGCCTGCGCCGGCGGAAGCAGCGTTCTACCGGCCTGGATCGGCCGTACAAGGTAGATATACTCATGCACTCCGGCCGAAAGATACGGATCGGTGACGATGTAGGCGTCGTAGCGCTTCTCGACGATCTCGCCCGATCCAAACCATGGATAATCCGACTGGCCCGTGCGTTCGAGGTCGGCAAGCGACAGCCCCTCGGTCTGAAAGGAGGTGTTAACGATCTCGGTCGCCGACGCTATCGGATCGCGAAGTAGAAAATTCGCGATCGGTCTTCGCGTGATGATACGCAGACGCACAGGATAGACGTCTCCGCGCCTCAGGCCTTTGAGCGATACGGGCCGCATGCGTTCATCGAGAACCTCTCGCGTTATATAGATGCCTTCGTCCTTTGCCTGGATCTTCGTGAAATCGACGGCATAATCGAGCGTCGCATTGTAATACACCCTGCCCTGCTTTGATGGATTCATGATCTTCAACGACTTCGGCTTATCCAGATTCTTCAGGGAGAAGCGCTTGATCAGCGCCTCCGTATCGACGGAGGTCGAAAGCAGCGGGCTTTTCGCGTCAAAATCCGCTTTAAAAAGATCTTTGCCATCGAGCGAAACGGCGACGCCCGTCGGAATACCTTTCTCATAGACCTCATGATAACGCCGTATCGCCATCGCAAGCGCCGCCTCATCATGACTGGACGACTGAAAAACGTTGCGATTCGCCGCTCCGAGCACCATCTTCGAAACAAAATCGGGGTGCAGATTGCGTTCGGTTAAATAGCGGATCCAGACGCCCAGAGTCGAACCGCCTGAGTAATAGATACGCGAGGCCGAGAAGGGTAGCGTCTCGCGAAGCTCGATCTTACGGGTCGAGAAGCTCAGGCGGTTTTTGAAATCGTCGATGATGCGATTGGCAGCCGGGCCCGGATCGATCTTCATGCCATGCGCCGTGAGAAGGGCGTATCCACGACCGCGCAGCGATAGCTTATCGCTTTCTGCAATAGACGACTTCACGAGATCGGCGCGTCCTCGCCCGTACAGCGAGAGCACATAGTTCAGGTAGGTCATCGTCTCGATCTGATAGAACCTCGTCTCTCTACGCGGGTTATCTCTGTACGCGACAAGATAACTGAGCGCTCTCGGAACGATGGCGTCCACACGCCCTTTATAGGCGGCCGGAGCCGGCAGCATGGTTAACGCCTCAAGCACATACGCCGTGAGATAAGGATCGGAGGACGATTCGAGCTCCTTCCATAGACGCAGACCTCCGTCTTCGTTCTGAAACGACGGCAGCGATCCATAGAAAAGATCATTCAGGCGGGCCGGATCATACTCGCCGCCCGTCTTCGTCGGAGCAAAGGGGCCGGCCATCACATGAACGACCGTCGCCGACGTGCGTTGTTCGAGGCACAGATACGGGTTCAGCGCAAAGAAGTCGTAACCTGATTTCAATCCCAGAAGCGCCGTGCCCGACATCTGAAGCGAAAGTTCGCCGGGGTTCTCATCGGGATCGGGCACAAGCAGGCCTTCCTCGGCCGTATCGACGGCTCCGCCTGAAACGGTGAAGGCCTCTCGCACAACTTCCTGCCGCAATGGAACGGAACGGCTCATACCATCGGCGATGTCGCCCGTCCCTTTTGCCCTGAAGCTGAAGGCAATCGATCCTGCATCGAGACGGAACGACGGATTCATAGGATCGACCTTCTCTTTACGCAGGTCCTTCAAGAAGGACGGGCTTCGCGGAATCTTGCAATAGAACAGTATCTCGCGCGTTTCGCCCGCCGCCAGGCTAACCTCTTTCGTCAGCTTCTGCGGAATGGGATCTTTTCCGTTCAGGCCCGATGGGTCGGCGGCGCAGAGAGCGGGGCTGCTCTGAAATTCGAAAACAAAGTCGGATTTCGCTCCCGTCTGGTTAATGACGAGAGCGCCGGCCCAGATGCCGTCACCGGGTCGTACAAAGTTAGGCAGAACGGGCATGGTGACGACCGACTTCTGTACGCGAAACTCCTCTTCAGCCTTGCCATACAGACCGTCTTTTGCGGCCAGTGCCATAATGCGGAACGTCGTCAGGTTATCCGGAAGCCGGAACTTCAGCGTGATCTTCCCGCCGGCATCGGCGACGAGCACCGGCTTCCACTCTGCCGTATAACGAAAATTCTTGCGCATGCCGTCTTCGCCATCAAGTGCAAAGCCGCCACTTGAGGATTCATCGCCGCCACCGCCAGGCTCGCCCTTGCCGGCTCGCAGGAACTGGTCGATCAGCGATCCGCGAATATCGAGAACGCGAATACCGTAAGGCCTCGTATCATAGAAACGCGAGACGGGATCGGCGAATCGGTAGCCGACGAGATCAAGGATGGCGCGATCGGCAACGTCGAGAGCAACCTCCGCCCCTGGCGCCGTCTTGATATCGATCTGCATCTCCTGCCCGGGTCCGCACGGATCGCAGCTCTTTTTAATGGCGACGGGGATGCGCTTCGTGTCCGTGGCAAGGTCGACGTATAACGTGCCCATCTTCACGGCCGGCTTACCCGGATCGGCTTCATCGGGAGAAGAGCTCACCTGCACGCGTGGCCTGAAGATCATGACCGATATCTGCACACCTGGAATATACTCGGCTTTTAAAGGAATATCTACGCTCTGCGAAGACGACGTCATCTCGATGACGCGACGATCGAGTATATCTTCGCGCTCCACCGTGATCACAGCCTTCGCCTTTTCATACGGCGATTTGATCAGAATGCGCGCCGTATCTCCGGGACGGTACTGTCGCTTATCGGCAATCAGTTCGACGGAATCGTCTCCGCTGCCCCACCAGTACCCGTAGCCTTTACCCGAGACATAAACCGTCGTCTGCGCGAAGGCGCCGTCGCCCGTTCTCACAAGGATCTCGTAGGAGCCCGGCTTCGTCGGACGGAACGTATATACCTTCGGCCCGGACGCCTCAATAGAATCGCGGCCTTCAAGAATTCGAACAAGAGAGTTGATACGCTGCAGCGACCCGGAGGGGCCCTTCGTCTCGACAACGTTATACGCGTTTCGAAAAACGTAGATCTCGCCGCGACCGGGCGCTGCCTGTCCTTTGATGTCTACAAAGAGCACCTCGACCGAGGCATCTTTATTCTCTTCGAACACATAGCGCACCGGGCGCACAGCAGGAAAAACGGCCGATGCATAGTGCGTGTACTCGGCGTTTTTCGTGACCGATCGGTTCGATGCGTCAAAGACCTTCGCCTCAAGGCGCATCTTGCGATGCGGACGCACTTCAAGCGTGCGCTGCTCTGTCGAAACAAGCGAAATAACGTTGCCCTTTTTTGCCTTTTCATATTCGGCGGCAAGCAGATACGTCCGCTTTTCAGACTCAAAAGAACCGGCCGGCATTTGCATCGTGAATGTGCCTGCCGTATCCAGGCGCCCCTGTCCGCGCAGATGAATGCGTTCGATGGAGTTCTCGGGATCGCCCGTTTCAAAGGCCGGGAATTGATTCAGATAAATAGAGGCCGCACGTTCATAGACGACGACGGAGGCGCGTGCCTGGCTCATCGGTGCGCCAAAAAGATAGCGACCTTCGACGCGCACGGGTGCGGGCGAGCTCTGCAGTCGATCATCCGTTCCCGACGCAAGCACAGTAAAGGTCAGAGGACGAAACTCCTCGACCTGAAAGTTATCCCATACGCCTCCCATGCTATCGGGCGCCTTGCGTCCGACGAACATATTCGGAACGACCGAGATATTATAATGGCCGAGCGGAGAATTCTCAGGAATACGCACGGCGTCATAAACGCCGCCCTGCGCCGTCGGCTTGAGAATCTTTGAATAGATCTGTCGTCCGCGCGAATCGTTAATCGACACACGCACATCACCCGCCTTGAACGGCATGAGATTCCCGCGCTCAAGCACGGAGAGAACAGCCTTGAACTGAACGGTTTCACCGGGCCGGTAGAGCTTGCGATCAAACACAAGCATGCCTCTGATCTCGGGCAGACCGGCGCGATGGCTGCCCCACTGCACTCCGCTGTAAACGCGATCGAAGCGCGCCGTCACAAAGGCCATATCGCCGCCATGGCCGGCTCGACGGTCAAGAGCAAGATAGAGCGTCTTATCACCCAGCGACGGGCTTGCCTTCTCGATACGGCAATATCCGTTTTTATCGGTCTCGCACGTTCCACCCTTTGTCGATCCATCGTACTGTCTGACAAGCGTTCCGGGAAGGGCCTCGCCGCTTGATAGCGAATGCACCCACACATGGGCGGCAAACGGGCTTTCGCGAACGGTTAACCCGAGATCGGTGCTCTGCAGAATTCCGGGGAAGCTGGCCTTCTCTTTATTGCCCTCCCAGTCCAGAACGTCGCCTTCGAAGCGGTAGGCGATCCATCCCGTCTTCTTTTCGCTCTTGCCGTCGGGGCGGTTCACGTTCAGGAAGCTCGAAAAATCGAACTGCCGGGTAAAGACCTGCTCGGGCCCGGCGTTCACAGGCAGAGGAATCTTCTTGAAGTTCAGCTTTTTATGCGGATCATTTTTATAGTCATCCAGGAAGGCAAGGATGGCATCGAGGCCGATCGGCGCCACCTCCACCCTGACCTCTTTCATGTTTCCATAACGGTAGGGAATGCGCGGCGAAAGCATCGCCTCGCTTGCTCCCCATCCGGCGTTCAGGGTAAGAAACGGACGAACGGCCGGCATGCGAAAGCGAAAGTCTTTCTCAGCAGGCAGGGCATTGCCGTAAACGTCGGGCAATCCCCTGCGCACGAAAACCCTGTACGACTTACCGGGTTTGACGGGCCAGGAACTTGCCGAAATAAAAGATGTCGAATATCTTTCGTCGGGCTCGGGCATCTTAATCTCGTTATTCTTCTCGTCGTACAGACGTATAAACGGATGCGCCTGCACAGGATCGATTTCATTGTTAAAGCGAAGCCCGGTCTCGTAATTATCCTGAAAGAATTTCGCCTCGTCTTCAAACGTCACCGATACGGGCCCGTAAGTCTGATACTTTCGCGTGAACTCCTGTGCGAGACCGCCTTCCTGGCCTGAGATGGGTAACCCTTTTTTTAGAACAAGCGTTACCTGCGCCCCACGCGGAAGAGGCCTCGCCGGACGAATGCGCATATGCTGCTGTGGCACGTCGTCGTCGCCGATATACTGATCGGCGTCGGGGCCTTCCAGTTCGACGGGTACGGTCGCATTGCCGGCGCGCATCTCGACGAATGGTTTAGCCGTCGACGGATCGACCGGCAGATTGAAACGAACGCGAATCGACGGAGTGTAGTCGACGGTAACGCCGTCGGACGGGTACATATAATCGACTTTAAGAGCCTCAGTATGAAACGAAAAGGTGCGATCGGCCTTCAACGCCCGCCCCTGTAGATCTTTGAGCCCGGCCGGAACGATGATCGTATAATGCGTACCGGCCTTCAGCGGTCCGTCGGGTAAAAAGGCGGCCACCGAGCTTCCGTACCAGCGAAAGCGACCGGAAATCTCGGGCTCGATACGAAAGGGCTTCAGATCTGAAGAATCGACCTTGCCCAGTGGAATCAACGCCTGATTGAAAGAAACGACGATCTCCTTCGCCGCCGTCGACGGAAGCTGCCCGGCAGGAACGGCCTGGATCACCTGAAGGCTGTTTGAGTCTATATCGGGCTCGGGCAGGTAGCCAGGCGGAGTCTGGGCCTCCATCTTTGCCGTGAAAAACGCAAATCCACCGAGGGCGGTTGCGGCGATCAAGAATAGAAGACGACTCTTCGAGGAGGAAAAAAAAGCGAGACGATTTTTCATTTGCATTGCGGTGCAAGCCTCAGACGTTATTATTCAATAGAAATGGAAACTCACGAAGGTTTCTGCGAGCAAATCTCACACAAGAGATTCGCTTATGAAAGATTCTTACGTGGCCGATTCGATCATTGCGAAGATGCGCAATCGGGCCAGCTTTTTTTAGCGCCTGCCGACCGTTTCCACCGATATTCATGATATCTGGCAGCATGCGAAGGCATGTTGCCTTCGACTCCTTATGCGCCAGAAGGTTCAACTTTTTCTCTTTACAGGGCTTCTTGCCTGCCTGGCGCTTTTCCCGCATCGGGAGGCGGCGGCGCAGACCATCGACAGCACGGAGCTTGACTCGATGCTGGCACAGAACCGATCCGACGTCGAATTCCTCGACATCGTCGCCTCCAATCTGCCGAAAGAGAGCGATCTACAGAAGCGTATCGTCGCTTCGCTTGAAGAATCGGTGCGACTTGATTTTTTCGCGCGGATGTGGCGGCTGCAGGGCCGATCGGGCGACAGCTTCCGTCAGCTGCGCGCCTCTCGCGTGGCGCTTCGCGAAGGCTACCGGCGCGCCCTCGGTTATTATATTGATACAGGCTGGGTGCTGCTCGAATCGTCGGCTCCCGGAATCGTTCGATCTGAAGATCCTGTTGCCGGCCACTATATGAAGCTCGGATTTCGAGATCTCGAAGCGGCGCGCATCCTCTACCGACAGGGCGTGCGTCATGCGCGCGAAACGCCGACGCTTGCCATCCGCGCCTACTCCGACGGGTTGCGTCGCATCCGTCGCGCACGGCGATACGGACTGCTCGCTCTGGTCGAATCGCGCACCCCCATGACAGAAAAGGATCGCTTCCGAACGGTCAGTCTCGACGATCTGCGCGAGAACCCCGACGACGAGAAAGACACGCGCAGCCACTTTCAGATCGTGCAGGACCGACTGATCAATCTCATCTCGCGACGTATTCTGGACGCTTCGGTTCAATCGGCGAGCCGGGGTTATCCGATCCAGCTTGATCTGCTTGAGCTGCACGAAGACAACTACGGACGGCTGCTCGGCGACCGTGAGGCGCAGCTCGATCGCATCTATGATGAGCTTGACGTCAGCTCTTTCCATAAAGAAGAAAGCCTGCCGAAACGCAATACGCTGAACCGTTTCGAGATTCCGGCCTCGGACTCCGATCCGATCGAGCCTTTGCGTGACGCGCAGCCGGGCGAAGAAAAACCGGATCCGAACCCATGAAACCGGGAAAAACGCATTCCAACCAGAAGCCCTTTCAAAAGCCCTCATATAAAAAGTCGCCTGAGAAGTCGCCCGATCTGAAGAAAGCGACCGACCACAGGAGATCGACCGCGCAGAGAAGAACGCCCGATCGCTCCACCGCATGGGATGCTCAGGCCGCCTGGTATGATCGCCTGGTCGGCGAAGACGGGTCGGATTATCATAAAGAGGTCGTCCTGCCCGGGGCGATGCAGCTGCTTGCGGCGAATGCCGGCGAGCGCATCCTTGATCTTGGCTGCGGCCAGGGCGTATTCTGCCGCCAGCTTGCTGCGGCCGGCATTGAGGTGACGGGCGTCGATCTTTCCTCAGAGCTGATTGCAAAGGCGCGGCGCTACGTTACAGAAAGCCACCTGAATCGTCATACCGATACTCGTATCGACTATCGCATTGAAGATGCCTGTGCTCTGCCTGCCGATCTGCGTGCAGGCTCCTATGACGGCGCCGTAAGCATCCTGGCCGCCGGCAATATGGAATCCATCGACGGCTTCTTTGAAGGGGCGGCGCAGGCCGTAAAAAAAGGCGGACGTCTCGTCGTCGTCATCATGCATCCGTGTTTTCGCATTCCGCGACAGAGCCACTGGCAATTCGACGAGGCGAAGAAGCTGCAGTACCGCCGCGTCGATCGTTATCTTTCGTCGTTAGCCATCCCCATCGTCACGCATCCGGGCAAGAGGGATTCTTCGTACACGACGATGTTTCATCGACCGCTGCATGAGATCGTAAGCTCCGCCTCCCGTGCAGGGTGGATGATTACGGCGCTTGAAGAGTGGACGTCTAACCGACGCAGCGTCGGAGCGAAGGCGAAGGCCGAAAACCGGGCCCGTGAAGAGTTTCCCCTCTTTCTGGCTCTACGTGCGGTCACGTAGTTTAAGAGACCGTTCATAGCGGAGCATCGTTCCATAGGGACCGGACTCCGATTTAGAACGCACACAACGGAAACCGGTCTTCTCTAAAAGCCTTCGCGAGGCCTGATTCGCTTCAAGGGCGCGAGCGTAAAGCGATCCCACCTGAAAGGTGCGACAGAACTCAATCAGAGCAAGAAGGCCGGCCGTGCCGATGCCGCGATACTGTGGAGCGATCCAGTAGCCCGTCTCGAAGGTTTCACGGTGCCGATTGCGCAGCTCATAACATCCGGCGATACGCTGCCTGCCATCATCGGTTACGAGAAAAAAGACGTAATGATCGTCTTCTTCCCAGCCTTCGTTGCAGTATTTAATGAACGAGACGGCATTGCGGCGCGTGTACTTTGATCCGATCGGTACGCCTCCCTGACGTATCATCTGCATAATATCGGCGCTATTGCAGATGCGTACAAGATCACCAATGCGGCTCTCTGAGAAATAGAGAGACGGAGCGGACAGAAGCACAAAGCGCTGCTCGGTTTTCGGATGAACGACACCTGCCTGTACGGATGGATCGGGTCGCTGCACGCTGCCATTCCTCGTTACGACAGCGAATCGTCCACGGAATTCGCGACAGGGCGCGCACGAATACAGTGAATCTCTGATTTTCGTGTCGCCGAAAAAGCCGGCCTGCATTTTTTGTGCTCGATGCTTCTCACCCTCACCCTCTTCGTCATCGGATTTGTGCTGCTCATTAAAGGAGCTGACTTCCTTGTTGACGGCGCCTCTTCCATTGCACGCAGGTTTAATATCTCAGAGCTGGCCATCGGCCTGACCATCGTCGCCTTCGGCACGTCGTTGCCCGAGCTTACGGTAAATCTCTTTGCCAGCTTTTCAGGCAATACCGACATCGCCATCGGCAACGTGCTCGGCTCGAATATCGCGAACATCCTCTTGATTCTCGGTGTTTCGGCGATGATCTACCCGCTGACGACGCAGCGCGGCACAGTGTGGAAAGAGATTCCGTTCAGTCTGCTTGCCGTTGTTTGTATTGCCATTATGGCAAACGACCGCTTCCTCGACGGCATGACGATGAACGATCTCGGTCGGGCCGACGGCCTGGTGCTCATCGCCTTCTTTATCATTTTTCTCTATTATACGTTCGGCCTATCGGCCGCAGAGACGAGCGATGTCGACACCGAAGAGCATAAGACGCGTACTCTGCCCGTCTCTGCGTTGATGATTATCGGTGGACTCATCGCCCTTGTCGTCGGCGGTAAATGGATCGTAGACGGAGCCGTCGCGATCGCCCGCTTCTTTGACATGAGCGAATCGTTGATCGGCCTGACCGTCGTCGCCGTCGGTACCTCGCTTCCGGAACTTGCGACATCGGCGATGGCAGCCTACAAGCGACAGTCCGATATCGCCATCGGCAACGTAGTCGGCTCGAATATCTTTAACGTTTTCTGGATCCTTGGAGTCAGCTCGACGATCAGACCGCTTCCTTTCAATGAAGGGGCGAACTTCGACATCGCCACAACGGTCGGCGCCACACTGCTGCTCTTCTTCGCCCTCTTTGTCGGTCGGCGCCACATCATCGAACGATGGCAGGGCGGCGTTTTCATTCTAATATACGCCGCCTATACGACATTCCTCGTGATGCGCGGTTGATTCTCTATTTGCTCCTGAATAAGGCCGTCTCGCTCCGTTCTCACAGAACGTAGCGAGCGCCAACTGGAGACCGGAATAAACCACAGAGATGGCCATGAAAAGCAAGTAGACGAAGCAAAGCTCTGATTTACT
>SWCA01008991.1_pt1 | contig 75309 bp, 62 predicted proteins | sample 4692961 | NCBI WGS metagenome assembly SWCA01 (sample SAMN10267275, study PRJNA491770) | bioreactor metagenome | isolation source: DHS bioreactor inoculated with | place: Japan: off Shimokita Peninsula | reverse complement strand
CCCCCTTACAGCCACCAATCTATTTGAAATAGCCGGAGATAAAGAAGAAGAGTTAATTAACTCTTTTAAAGACGGGAAGGTTCTGGTGGCGGCCATTGGCCCCATCACCCAGAAACCACTGGCTGAGAGGGGGATAAAATCAATAATTCCATCCAAGTACACTGTGAAGGCCATGTTAATGCAGTTAAAGGAAGAAATGAGTTATTGACTTGAAGTCTTGAATTTGGAATATAACTAAATGGAAAAAATCATGACTTAATATAACAGAAATCATCCTAAATGTAATATAAATAACTTATAAGAGGCAATATTTAAAGGAGCGGTAACTATGAAGGATGAAAACAGAACCATCATCTGGCCGGTTTATCTGGATTCCAAAAAGACCAAATCCGAGGGAAGAAAGATTCCCAAAGAACAGGCTGTTAGTTCACCCAAAATACGTGAAATCACCCAGGCAGCTAAAAAACTGAGACTCAATCCTTCAGTGGAGAAATATAAATCATACCCTGCTTCATGGTGGGAAGGATCCGGAAGGATAATTGTGGATAAAAAAATGAGTAAAAAGGAAATTCTCATTAAACTAAGCAACTTAATCAATAGTTCCCGGAAAGATAAATAGAATTTTCAACTAGAATTTTTCATTTTTAAGGATTAATCCACCTTTTGAGAATTAATCAACTGGCATTCTAAGAATTACAAATCGGATCATTTTAAGGATCATCAAATAAGAATTGATTCTAGGATTATCAGTAGTAATTAATTCCCATAATTTATTTTAAGTAGATTTATTATTTAGAATCAATCTATACAAATCAAATATAGATAAAATAGAGGATTAAAAATTAATCCAGAAATCCAAAAGAATAAAATCAGAAGATGAGTTGATCAATACAATTAATATATTATATAATTGGATTATATTTCACTTGGGAAGGAATAATAAATGGCTGTGAATGGAAAAGATATGGATAAATCTTTAGCTAAAGCTAATGAAATGGTCAAAGAGTCTGAGGATGTTAAAATATACAGCCACATAGACTGTGACGGGATATCCGCCGGAGCAATACTATCTTTAACCATGGATCGTCTGGAAATAGACCATGAAATAGAATTCATAAACCTGGACCAGATCCCTGAGTTGGAAAAAGAAAATGAACTCACCATATTCTCTGATCTTGGTTCAGGACAAAAATTAGATAACTTCCAGACATCCCAGTCCAAAGTTCTCATCCTGGACCATCACCCCCCGGTAAGGAAAATATCCTCAGGAGAAAACGGTTTTCTGGAGATAAATCCCAATCATCATGGTATTGATGGTTCCTTCCAGGTTTCAGGAGGAGGTATGTGCTATCTTCTAGCTAAAACCTTTGGTTATCATGATTTAAGCTGGATTGGTGTTTTAAGTGCAGTTGGCGACATGCAAAACAGTCTATCAGGTAAGTTAACCGGGATAAATGCAGGCATACTAGAAGATGGTGTCAATAAGGGACTGGTGGGATCAGTTAATGACTTAGCCATCTACGGAAGGCAAACCAGACCATTATTTGTGGCCTTGTCCTACTTTGGCGATGTGAAGCTTCCCATCACCAATAATCGAAACGAAGCAATTCAATTCCTAAAAAACCTGGACATACCCATTAGGAATGGTAAAAAACAACGAACACTTTACGATTTAAGCTCCGCGGAAAAGGGCCGGATCTTCACCGAACTGGTGAGGATGATGAGCCGGGAAGTTCCTCCCCGTTACGTTAGGTACATTCCCCGCCTGGTTGCCGGGGATGCCTATGAATTTTTAAAAGAGGAGGAGTACTCACCCCTCCGTGATGCCAGTGAATTTTCAACAGCCATCAACGCTTGCAGTAGGCATAAAAATCCCAATGTGGCTTTAAAGGTCCTCAAAGGAGATAGGGGTATGGCTCTGGATGAAATGGAAATGCAGGGAAAGGAACACCGACAGTACCTTGCCCAGAAGATGAGTTGGATCCAGGAGGAAGACCGGATCATACATTTGAAGAACTTGCAGTACTTCCAAGGTAACGGGATAAAAAGTGAGGTTATTGGAACCATAGCCGGCATGATCCTCAGCTACGGTGACTGGAGAAAACCCATGATTGGTTTCACACACACCAATGATGAAAGTGGTGGTTTGAAGGTTTCTCTGCGCTGTTCACGACTTTTAGCATTTGATGGTATCCACTTTGGCCATATCATCAATAAAGTAGCAGCCAAGGTAGGGGGAAGTGGTGGTGGCCATTCCATGGCCTGTGGTGCCTACATTCCAGGAGGAAAACAGGATGAATTCCTTAAACTCTTTGATGAAACACTGAACGGGATCCTGTAAAATTATAAGCTCTGCAGATCCATTAAACATAACTAGTTAAAATAATTTAACAATACAATAACTTAAATATATACTTAAAATATTATAAAAAAATCTCTAATATTATTACAGGTCTTTAATGGTGTATCTATGAAAGTTTTCAAGAAAAAAGGGGAACTCACCAAGTTTCAGATTCTAGCGGAGATTGCCAAAGGCCAGCCCCATCTGCGTCAGAAAGACATCGCTGATGAGCTGGGTATCACAGTTCAGGCAGTTTCTGAGAATTTAAAGACTCTGGTGGATGAAGGATGGGTTGAAACTGGCAGTGGCCAGGCACGTTACAAAATCACGAAACGTGGGATTGAAAAAGTGAAAACTGGAGCTAATGACCTCCGTAAATATGCGGATCAGGTCTTAGATATCATGAACACCTATAAATCAGTGTGGCCTGCCATTGCCCGGGAAGATCTCAATGAAGGAGAAGCCGTATGGCTTAAAATGGAAGAAGGAACATTATATGCAGGTAAGGAAAAGACTCCCGCCCATGCTGAAGTACTTCACCATGCCCGGAAGGGTGAAGATGTGGCCCTGGTGAGTTTAGGGGGGACAATTGAACTTGAACCCGGATTTGTAGTTATCATTAAACTGCCCACCATTAACCAGGGAGGCACCCGTGCCTGTGAACTTGACCATGTCCAGGAAATTCTAAAGAAATATGAGGATCGTTTCCAGCGGGTGGGTGTCATGGGAACAGTATCCCGTTCCATGGTGGATAAACTGGGAATCAAACCTGATTTTGAATTTGCCACCCCCCAATCAGCAGTTGCAGCTGCCAATCGAGGTTTGAATGTACTGATATTTGCAGTGGGTAAGATGACCCGCACTTTAACCAACAGAATGGATGAAGAAGGGATCACCTACATCATTGAAGATGTTCTGGCTTAAATCCGAGATAAAGATTTTTAAATCTAATCCAAAATTAAGATATTCTGACCTGATCCAATATTAAAGAGGTCGAATAAACCCCTGAAAAAATGAACTAAAAATTAGAACTTAATTAAGTTTAAAGAATTCTACAACCACTGTGGTCGATCCTGGCCACCATTACATCCTCCACATTGGAATCAGGTGTAGTTGAAATAGCAAAGGCTGTTTTTCCAAGCATGGCCATGGAAGCGCCCATGGTCTCATCCTTCATCACATCCACGATTTCCATGATCTCAGGGTCAATGAGACCTGTTTTCTGGGAAAACTCCAGGGATAAGTCCATGAAATTGGTGATCTGAGGGTTGAGTAGTAATTTTTTAAGCATTTCCCGGGCTACACTGTTTACTTTAAGAGTCATATCTGGATCAGTGAGGATAGACGCTGTTTCAATGGTTCCTAACGTTTTTGATATTACAAAAAGACCCCCATACTCCTTTTCAGCATATTCATGACCATTAAGAAGTTTATCTGCATCCCCATATCCTGGAGCACCAGGTTCTAGTCTAACTGGGAATCCTCCAACTACTGACCCCATCACATCCCCCATGCCTGTTTTCAGTTCAACTTCTGCATTGTGAGCAACCGCTGCAGCCCGGTTAAATGTTAAGGGTAGTTTAAGTAGTTTTGAAACCCCGATAGACGTGCCCAGGGCAAAACCAGCAGAAGCACCGAACCCTGCCTCCACTGGCACGTTAATCTCGTGTTGAATGGTTATTTTAATCTCATCCCATTTTATTTTGGGAAATTGTTTTTTCAGCAAATTCAGTGTTTTATAGGTTACTGAGTCTTCCAGATGGTATTTTTGATCATGGTTCTTTCCATTGGTTTTAGTAATGATCTCGCCATTTCCTTCACATACATCAACTTGGGTTAGGACTCCCTGGTCCAGAACCACTCCAGCCCCCCTAGATCCTCTGATTAGGGGATTGGAATGGTTAATTACCTCAAAAAACCCGGTTATATGGGAGGGGGCGAAAACTAATGATTGCAATTTATCACCACATTTATTATATCCTCTGATAAATAAATAATAAGGGTAAGCTAAAGCCATTACAAGTTAATCAACCAAGATTCATTGAAAACAGGGATATCCCCAGTATTAACATCCCCCATAAAGACAGTTATAAGTGAATTTCTAAATAAAGGATGTTAATAAAGAGTATCAAATAATATTAAGGAATAAAAGACCAGTAACAGTCAAATACTAAATTTACAGGTTTATAAAATATGGAGAACCACGTTATGGGAAAACGAATAGACTTACACACCCACAGCATATTCAGTGATGGTGAACTCCTACCATCAGAAATTGCACGTCGAGCATGCGTTTTAGGTCATCAAGCAGTGGCGATAACCGACCATGTGGATGCAACTAACTTGGACTGTGTGGGCCGTGTGATTAACGCCGTTTTAGACATTAGGGATAACTGGGACATTGAGATAGTTCCTGGAGCCGAGATAACCCATGCTCCAGCCGAAATAATTCCCAAACTAGCCAAAAAGGCCAGGGAATTGGGGGCTGAGATCATTGTGGTGCATGGTGAAACACTGGTGGAACCAGTGATTGAGGGAACCAACTGGAGTGCGGTTAACTGCCTTGATGTGGATGTCTTAGCACACCCGGGACTTATAACCCATGAAGAAGCACAAATAGCTAAAGAAAATGATATAGTCCTGGAAATAAGTGCCAGGAGAGGCCATAGTCTGGGTAATGGACATGTGGTGCAGGTTGCCCAGGAAGTAGGTGCCCATCTGGTGGTGGACACTGACACCCATGCACCCGGAGATCTTATAAGCTATGAAATGGCCGAAAAGATAGCACTAGGAGCAGGTTTACCTGGCAAGGATCTTAAAAAAGTTTTAAGGGATAATCCGGTTAGTATACTCCAGAAAAAGGGAATATTATAGATATACAAAATTCAAAATGACCTTGGATTGGGAGGTTTAAACCTTCCAAATACCTACCTATTTTTATATACCTACCTATTTTTTTATTTAATGAGAATTTTTAGCCACATAACTCATAATACCCCATATTCTACTATAAGGTCTTCTCCCAGATTATAACTCTTTTTGAACTTTAAACGGAAAGCATCTTTCATATAATCCACACCGTCCCCCTCTACCAGTGTTTTGGCCTGATTTCCCCCGGCAATCATAGGCGCTATACACACCCTTACTTCACTTACCAGCCCTGCTTTGAGCATGGAATAATTCAGGGTGGAACCTCCCTCCAGCATTAATGTTTTGATCCCTTTATCCCCCAGTTGATTCATCAAACAACCCAAATCAACTTGTGTATCTCCACAAGTTATCACCTCGGCTTTGCCATCCTCTTCAAGGACCTTTACTCTAAGCAACGGTGCTTCTTTGGAAACAGCAATAATGGTAGGAGCGTCATGGCTTAGGATCCGGTATTCAGGAGGCGTGCGTGCTTTACTATCCACCACCACCCTCACAGGATTGTCTTCTGGTTTTGATGGGATTTTATGTATTGTGAGCCGAGGATCGTCCTCCAGTACAGTGTTTATCCCCACCATTATCGCGTCCATCTCCTTGCGAATCCTGTGAACCCTTAAAAGATCTTCTGGACCCGAAATCTCAGAACTACCAGTTTTGGTGGCTATCTTTCCATCAAGGGTCATGGCTGCATTTAAAATCACTTTAGGTTTTATGATGAACCCTCCCAAGTTTATATATTCTGAAATACAAGAAAATATTCATTTTGAGGACTTACTGGTTTCCTCCACCCAATATGTAGGATACGTCCTGGAAAATCTGTTGTATCTGCTGTATAATGGAATTGATTGTGTTTACAATATCCTGTATGGGATCCAGTGTTTTTTGTACTTCCTGTGCAGTATCATTGGTAGCTTTACTTGCGTTGTGAAGTGCCTCATCGGCATTGTTTTTCATATCACTCAAGCCTGACTCTTCTGCAGCTATAACTGGCTGTAACATCATAAAAACTGCCAGTGATATTAAAATCCCCATAAATAACTTTTTCACAGTAACCACCACCTAATTCGTATTTATTCCTATCTCAGAATATTATATAATAATAGATTATATGGGAGATTAGATATTAAATGTATACCTAAACTACCTTAGAAAGAGGTTATCCTAGAAAATGGATACTTTAAAAAATAAAATACATCCTAATGTCATGGAAATAGAAATTACTAAAGGTAAGTGTTATAATGAGCGACGATAGATACCAAATAGGCATGGAAAATTTGAAAAAAATGAATCCAGATTCTTACAGGGACCTTGAAAAACTATTAAATAGTATAGCCCCTGATATGGCCCGTTATATCGCTGAATTCCCCTACGGAGATATTTATTCCCGGCCAGGTTTGGATCTTAAGACCCGGGAACTGGTAACTGTTGCCTCGGTCACCACCATGGGATGTGCCCAGGCACAGCTTAAAAGCCATATTCACGGTGCTTTAAATGTGGGTTGCACTCCACGTGAGATAATTGAAGTTATTATCCAAATGGCCGTTTATGCAGGTTTCCCAATCTCAATTAATGGCCTAATCGCAGCTAAAGAGGTTTTTGAGGAAAGAAATGAAGAATTCGAAAAATAATATCCTATTTTTTTTACCTCTTATTAATTAAGTTCTTCTGAAAATAGTTTTCTGAGAAAATATTTTACTTGGAATATATTCACTCCGAAATATGCTTATCTGGAATATAAATTTACTAAATTTTACTTGAATGTTTTGGTATACACTAATGAATATGTTCATAAAAAAAATATGGGGTTTTTAATGTTAAATATGGAAGATTTTCCGTGCATTTAATTCAGTTACACTGGATACTTCTTCTTTTGAAATTGATTTAACTTCCGCAATGGTCTTCACTGTTTCCTCCACATATGCCGGTTCATTTCTCTGACCTTTGAATGGGGAAAGGTAAGGGCTGTCTGTCTCTGTTAAGAGCTGGGATAATGGTAGTTCACGAGCCAGTTGCTGGTGGTGTTCGGAAAAGCATACAATGGTGGAGAGGGAGATGTAATATCCTTCCTCAATTATTTCCCGGGCAGTCTCCAGACCTCCACCGTAACAATGGAAAATTATTTGAGGGATGGAAGGATGTTTTTTAACCATTTCCAAAGCTTTTTCCTCTGCATCCCTGGCATGTATCACCAGTGGCATCTGGTAATCGGTTGTCATTCCCAGGAAAGTTTCAAAAAGTTCAATCTGCTTATTTTTTTCAGTTTCACTATCCAAACCATTGAAATCCAGACCAGTTTCACCCAGGGCAACTGCCACATCAATATGGGATTCAATCTCTGATAAAGCCTGTTTTATAACTGCTTCATCTGATTTGTATGCATTTGAAGGATGAAATCCCAGGGTGGGATAGACAAAATTTTTATATTCTTCGGCCAGTTTGAGTGTCCGCCGGTTACCTCCCAATGTGGCACCAGAATTTACTAGGGCTGTGAGTTTCTCCTGCGCACGTTCCATTACTTCTTGCCGGTTTTTATTGTAGACTTTAAAGTCAACATGACAGTGGCTGTCAATCATCTGATCACCTAAGCTTATAGTAAATCCAAAAATTGTAAAAAAATGAATATTTAATCAAAGTTACTGCGTTAGATAGAATTAAGCTGAATCATAGTCAATCCCTGCTTAACACGTTAAATAATCATAGGCCAACTTAAGGAGCATCTACCTAAACTCCAAACCGCCTTTCTCTCTGTTGATAGGAACGTAAAGCCCTTAAAAAGTCAACTTTCCTTAGTTGTGGCCATAAACTATCGCAGAAGTAGAGTTCTGAGTAGGATGATTGCCATAACAGGAACCCGCTGAGCCGCTCCTCCCCACTGGTTCTGATGATCAAATTGGGATCCTCCAGACCAGCGGTGTAGAGGTTTTCGTTCACCAGTTCCTCATTAATGTCATCAGTGGTTATTTTCCCTTCCTGAACTTCGTTAGCTATCTTTTTTATGGCATCAACAATCTCCATACGCCCATCATATCCAATAGCGATGTTTACTAACCTTTTGTTATAGTTGGCAGTTGATTTTTCGGCTATGCGGATGGCTTCCCTCACATCTTCAGGTAATAGTTCCAGTTTACCCACGGCCTTTACTCTGACCTCGTTGTTGTGTATTTTTTTGTTACGAGCTATTCCCTCAAAGTTTTCCTTGAATAGTCGCATCAAGCCATCTACTTCCTCCGGTGGTCTGTTGAAGTTTTCTGTGGAGAAGGCATAGGCAGTTACAATTTCAATACCCAAATCTACACACCAGTCCAGAACTCTTTCTAAGGTGCTAATCCCTTTTTTATGACCTTCAACAGCACCAAGGTTCCCTTGCATCTTGGAAAAACGTCGATTTCCATCCATAATGATAGCTACGTGTTTTGGCATGAGTTCCGGTCGGAGGTTACGGGAGATGTACCATTCATACAGCCTGTAAAGTGGTGTTAATGCTGACATTTTAGATTCCTTTATTCTTTATCTTGATTTATTTTATTATATCCGATTTAATAATTAGATGATATTGATATTTGAGATTTATCTTAAGTAACGAACCTGACTCACTGTATTATCAAACTCACTGTATTATCATAAATAAGTAGGATACCCTATATTCCAAAACAGAGTTTGAATTCGTGAGTATTTGATCTATTATGAATTATAGATTTTCTATTTGATTACTTTGCCTATCATTATAATTATCTTGTTTTAACCAGTTTTTCCGCCAGTTTAAGAGCTCGCAGGTAACCTTCTTCACTCTGGGATCGGGAAGTGTCAATGAATATATCATTAATACCCAGGGCCACAGCCCCATGGCTTTCAAGAGAACCCAGGAAAACAAGACTGCGAAAAATCAGATTTCCAGTGATACCATCCGGTGCCAGTATTAGATTAGCCCCATCAGCAATGGCATCTTCTATCAATATAAAGTAATGTTTAACCGTATATTTATCCCTTGTGATCCGGGTTAACTCTTCCCCTTCCCGGATTGAAGTATCAATTTTGACGCTTCGACCCTTGTCCTGAGGTCTTCCCCCGGATAAAATTCCTATTTTAGGAGTTAAACCCAACTGTTCAAGGAATTGTGCACCGTACTCCACGATTTCCCTTTTCTGTTGAATTTTATCGCCTTCATCAATCCCCACTGGAGCCAGGAGAAATTGGTGACCATTGTATTCCAGTAATGATGCCCGGTAGACCTCATATCTTTCCCGGAACTTTGCCATTAAATGGGATGCGCTGAGTGACCCTCGCACTGCTGCATCGACTTTCCCGGTTAATAAAAGGTCCAATAGTTCCTCTTCTGATTCAGTCAAAATTACCTTGAAATCAACCTTATTGGCTGCCTTTATTATGGCCTGATTTTCACCCACACCTGCTGCGATTTTCATTGTTAATATTCTTCATTTAAACATATTTAAAATGTAAATACATAAAGCTGAAAAAGAAGTTTCCAGTTTTCATTTATTAATTTCCATAGATTAATGGAATTTTTTAGGACCTGCTAAAATGATTTAACAAATAATATAAATAATAAAAATATAGCTATAATCTAAGAAAATTGTCTACAAATGGTAACATCCAGATTGTAAGAAAGATGAGCCCAATATGAATGATTAACAGCGTAGGATAGTAGTGGATACTGATAATTTAGCTTTAGATAGAATTTTTTTAAATTTACACATTCTTTGATCTGATAAAAAAAGTGAAGGTGCTTTAATGGTTTTAGACCGTGAAGAAAACCGTGACTCCATTCAATTATCAAATAAATCTGCAGGATACCTGGTTTGCTCAGGATGTAATGGATTTTATGAATTACAGGAAGATGAAACCCCAGAAGATTTTGATAAATGTGAATGTGGAAGCCCTTTAGTTTACTATAAAACAAAAGAAGAATTGGAAAACAGGTTAAAAAGTAGTTATAATAATAATTTAGAAGTAATTGATTCCAATGAATCCCCTGTTGAAGAATCTCTTGAAAAAACCCCTGCAGAAAAACCAATCCCAGAAGAAACCATAAAAAAACCCCCTGCAGAAAAACCAATCCTTGAAAAAACTCTTATAAAAACGTCTGCTAAAGAATCATCACTTGAAAAATTACTTGCTAGAGAGTCTGCTTTTGAAGAAAAGATTTCTAATAATAAAGAGATTTCTAATAATAAAAATTCAGAGAAGGTTAAAAAGGTAAAAAAACCCCGTAATATAGAAACTGCACCTAATTCTGATAAAAAAGCAAATTATTATAATAAATCGGCAGTATCTGCTAAGAAATCTGCAGTAAATCGTCTTTCTGCCCAAACAACTGTTTCTGATGATGTTTTAACCCGCCGAAGGCAGGAAGGGAAGGATTTATGGGGCAATTTAGATGATCTAAATTCTAAAAATAATCACCAACCACAACAAGCCAGTGATGATCATAATATTGATATAGACCGTTTGATGGTAATGGTGGACCATAAAAGAACTTTCAAAGAGAAAGAAAAAAGATTTACCTCAAAATCTGACCAGGGCAAACCCCCCATCATGATTATTGTTGTGGTGATAGTTTTAATTGTAGTAGTTTTAGCCTTGACTATGGTATTAAGGGTATTTTAACTGATCCCAGATTTTATAGAGAAATTTAGAAATAATTTAAAGATAATTTAGCAAGATTATGAATAGTTAGTGAGAGTAAGAAATTTGGTAAAGATCTATTTTTAAATTTGAAATCTATTTTAAAATAAAAAGAATGGGAAAAATAGTGATTTATCCAAAATCATGAGAATTTAAGACTTTTTAAAAGCGATCTTTAACTTTTTAAAGTGTTTTAATTCCCTTTTCCATTGCTTCTAATGTTTTCTGAATGTCCTCTGACGAATGGGCTTGGGACAGGAAACAGCACTCAAACTGGGAAGGTGGAATGAAAACTCCACTTCCAAGTAAAGTCTGGAAATAGGAGTTGAATTTTTCTGTGTCCGCTGATTTTGCCTGGGAATAATCCCAAACTTCATTGTCAGTGAAGTATATTTGGAACATGGAGGATAAACCAGCCACCGGATAGTTTAGGGAAGCATCTTCCAGTATGTTCTCTAGGCCTCTGCGCATTTCCAGCCCCTTAACGTTCATTGCCTGGTAAAAATCTTTATCAAGATGTTTCATGGTTTCAAGGCCGGCTGTGATTGAAATAGGATTTCCATTGAATGTTCCAGCCTGGTAAACATCCCCTGCAGGAGCTATGCGTTCCATGAATTCTCTTTTACCGGCTAAAGCACCTATTGGGAATCCTCCCCCTAGTATTTTTCCAAAGGTTACCAGGTCCGGAGTGACACCGAAATATTCCTGAGCTCCACCTTCAGCTATTCTAAAACCAGTTATAACCTCGTCAAATATGAGTATAATATTATTTTCAGCTGTTATTTTCCTTAAAAATTCCAGGAACCCTTTTTTAGGAGGTATGCAACCCACGTTCCCCATAACTGGTTCCAGGATGATGGCAGCCAGTTCCTCTTTTTCCTTTCCCACCAGACTGGTGATGGCTTCTTCATCATTGAATGGTACCAGTAACGTGTTTTTGGTGGTTTCTTCTGGAACCCCAGGGGAATCAGGTAATCCAAAGGCACCTGAACCTGATTTTACCAGGACATAGTCATGTGCACCGTGGTAGGCTCCTTCAAACTTCACGATCTTACTTTTACCAGTGACTGCCCGGGCCAGACGGATGGCACTCATGGTGGCTTCGGTGCCGGAGTTTACAAATCGAACCATCTCTGCACAGGGCACTCTTCTTACCACTTCCTTGGCCAGTTTTATCTCGTTCTCGGTGGGCACACCGTAGGCAGTACCCATTGATAGTTGTTTGGAAACTGCTTCCATCACCGGAGGATAGGCGTGACCCAGTACCAGTGGCCCGTAGGCTAGGCAGTAATCTAGGTAACTATTTCCATCCACATCGAATAATCGGGGGCCTTCTCCCTTGATGGCAAAGAATGGGTATGGTTTTATGGCCCTTACTGGGCTGTCAACCCCTCCGGGAAGATAATTTTTAGCTTCTTTAAACAGGTCTTCAGATTTCATCAACATACTCTCCTATTATCATTAATATCCCGTCATTTATCATTATATTACCAATTTAATCTTAAAAATCATTGATTCATAATATGATTTATTTGGCATGTCATTGGTTCTTTGAAATATTGATCAGTGAATTTATTGCAGCTACTGCCACAGGAGTTCCTCCTTTAGGGCCCTGTGTAACCAGGTGGGGGATGGATGTTCCCTCCAATGCTTTTTTGGATTCTGCAGCGCCCACAAATCCCACCGGAACACCTATAACTGCAGATACATTCATTGATCCTGTTTCAACCATTTTCATGACTTTCCACAGTGCAGTAGGGGCGTTTCCAATAACCACTACTCCATCAAAACCTTCACTAGCTGCTACTTCTATGGCTGCTGCAGCCCTGGTTACTTCCGTGTTTCCCGCCAGTTCAATGGTTTTTTCGTGATTTATGTAGCATTTAACATCCCCAGTATATCTGTTGATACCTGCTTTCACCATGCTAATATCGGTCAAGATGTCTTTCCCCTGGGAAACTGCTTCCAGACCCCTCAACACAAAATCATTACTCATGCAAGTTATATCTGCATACTCCGGGTCGGCGGTGGAGTGCACTATCCTTTCCACGATAGATTTCTCCTCGGCTGTCAGATCCTTGGTTTTTTCATCAATGAGAGACCGAACAATCTCCCTACTTCTAGCAGCAATATCATAACCTTGTTTTGTAGATGCGCCCATGAACGTTGGTTTCATAGTATCTTTCCGTGTCCTTTTGTGGACTTAATTCATTATAGTTCTTATTTAGAATTTACATTAACCTAATCTCAATCATCTAAAATATCTTCTAACATATTTTCTCTATTCTAATATTTTAATTCTTATAAATTAAGAAAATTTAATTAAATTAACCCCCCCAAAAAAAATTATAGGAAATTAGTTGTACCCCATTTCAGCACTTCTTTTCATGCGAAAATAACACCTTCAATCAATAATTTACTTTTTTAATGAATTAAGCGGCCTTATAAACAGAGAAGTTAGAAATTCAGCAAGAAAATCAACCCCTCAACTCAAAAGCAAGTTTTAATTTCTCCTAAGTGTTTCCTTATAGAACCGATGAAGTATACCGTTCATGGGTTTTTATTTAAGTGAATTTTTCCTAATTAAAGGTTTATCATAACTATTGTGTGCTATAAATCTATTCCGACTTTTATTATTATTTAATTGAGAATAATGGAATTTTGAGTGGGTTGAATTAATTATTCAATACCAATATTCTGACCATTGACCTCTATGAACATTCCTTGGGAAAAATTCCCCCTAATAACACCTCCAAACTGTTCGTTTATTAAAATTTATATAAATTGTTATACAAAAATAATAAACAGTTATATTATTTAGGAGGGAAAAATATGAAAAACCAAGTTAAGGGACAAGTACTCCAAACCATTGCCACACTAATCACCACCGCGTTTGGTTTAATAGCAGCTTTGGCATGGAACGAAGCAATTAAGGCAATTATATTACAGTTTTTACCAAAAGGAAGCGATTTAACAGGTTTACTAATATACGCAGTTTTGATTACAATCATAGCCGTAGTTGCAACCATACTAATTGGTAGAGCCATAGCCCAACCAGAAGAAATTCAGCTGGTTAAAATCGTGGATGAATAGCTGGTCAAAAATCATTGCTAATCCCTAGAAACTGAATCCTTAAAAAAATTGGAACCAGCATATAACAAAAATATATCCATTTTTCCAATTTATATTTTTTAGTTTTACGGATTTAAATTATGAATTTTTTAGAAACAATAAGAATTTGGGAAAATATTATAGAAAAAATTAGAATTTAAGGATAAAAAAAGTTATTTTTAGTTATTCTGCTTTAACCACAGTGGTTCCGGCAAACTGATCCAAGTATCTTTTTCTGGTCCCGGTTTCACCACGGGAAAATCCTATTGCAATATCCACCACCAGGGGGATCCACAGGAATTTAGAGATATTACGCAGGAATGCCTTTTTGTAGTTCATAGTCCCATCAACTGCATGTACTTTTAATTTAAACAAACCCTTACCCAGGGTAGTGGACCATTTACCCTCCATTACTGTGAAGTATAATAGGATCAGAACACCCCATAGAATGACCCAATAGTTCAAAATTGAGTATAGATTAACCCAAGCTATTAGCGGGTAAAGAATAGCAGTCACAACCCACATAAGCAGAGTGATGAAAATCGCATCAACTATTAAAGCAGCCAGTCTTTCACCCCAAAATTCCTGCATTCTAGATCACCTATTTATAATTATACTTCAAGGGTTTTTTCAATTAATTGATTCAAACTGATATTCCATCTCTAAATTACAGAGATATTTTATTAATCCCAGAGATTCACTTTTTTACCTGAAAGATTTTTTTTCAATAGTTAATTGTTGGGTGTATTCATGATAGTTATTTACTTTCTTATTCCCAATGAATGAATAATATTAACAGACTCTGGGCACTGGATCAGCAATGGGTGCTTCCAGTATCCGTTTTCCACCCATCATTGTTTCCAGGATCACATGTTTGTCCGTTGTTACCTCACCAATAATCTGGGCCTCCACACCATACTTGTTTTTGCGGATGGCTTCCAGGATTTCATCAGCTTTTTCAGGGGCCACTCCCATGATCACTTTACCCTCATTGGCCACTTCGTAAGGGTCAATTCCCAGCATCTCTGATGCGGCGTGAACTTCCCTTTTAATGGGTATCTTCTCTTCATCCAGGAACATTCCCACACCGGACTTGGAGGCCATCTCATTGAGGGCGTTGGCTATTCCCCCACGGGTTGGGTCTTTCATGGCGTGAACTCCGCCAATATCCAGGGCTGCTCCCACCATGCCCCAGACTGGAGCTACGTCTGATTTCAGGTCGGTTTCAAAGCCAAACCCTTCACGGTAGCTCATCAGGGATATTCCATGGTCTCCCACACTACCAGTGAGTATGACCTTATCTCCCACTTTTAATCCGGAGTCACGGGTGATGGCACCTTTAGGGGCAATACCAATTCCCGTGGTGGAGATGATCATTTTATCCAGTTTATCATTCTCCATTACCTTGGTGTCCCCGGTTACGATGGCTACACCGGTTTCTTGACATACTTCATCCATGGATTTGATGATAAGTTCCAGTTCATCCACATTGAATCCTTCACTGATTACCATTGCGTTGGCTATAGCCAGGGGACGGGCCCCCATTACCGCAACATCATTGACTGTACCGGCCATTGAGATTCTACCAATATCTCCTCCCGGGAAAAATAATGGGTCAATGGTGTGGCTGTCGGTGCTGATTACAATTTCATGTTCACCCAGGGGAATGGTGGCCCCATCATCCAGGTCTTCCAGACCCACTCCACCATTCACGGTCTTGTTCTTAAGGTTTCCCAGTATTATATCTGAAATGAGGTCCTGCATTATCTCTCCGCCAGCCCCATGTGACATTCCGATTTTCATTGATTCACCCTTGCTCGGTTTAATACTAAATAATTAAAGCTATTTTAAGCCATTCTAAAAGCATCTAATGCGAATAGAATTGGAATTATTCTAGTAGAGAGTTGGGAGGTTAGCCTATTTAAATATACCCCTTTATTCAAAGGCCCCCTAGAGTCATTTAGTGAGTCTTAAATGGAAAAAGAATGAAATTTCACGGATTAAGAGTGAAATATTACCATTTAACAACTGGAATGAACATAAATATGTATTGTTAAATTTGATTTTTATGAAAAATGAGGGGGAATGAACATGGCTTCAATGCATAAAAAGTTCAGGTGGTTTGAATGAATGTTAAAAAGCCAAATATAGGGATTAGAGGAAGGGTTTTAGATAGGGATAGTCATCCCATGGAGGGCCTGGTGGTTCAGGTGGAGGGTGCTGGAAAGAGGAAATCAATCCTGAAAGATAGTCATGCCCTGGAAGTACTGGATAAAATATCCCCTGTTTCACTTAAAGACTATCCAGTGTTAGGTGAGTCTGAAACTGATGAAAATGGTTTTTATGAAGTGCTGTATCCCCCCAGCAGTTACCAAAACATTCTGGATGATGAACCCACCATCCAAGTGTTAGTTAAGGATGTATTGGGGGTTTCAGAGCTTAAAAGGACAGATAAGTACACCATTGTATCTAAAACCTTAAAGGACATGGAGGATATTATCATCCCCCGTAACTGGGCAGAGGGATGGTACGTTACCCTGGGAGGCTCCCGGAAGTCACGGTTCACGGATGATAATCAGGTTGAGGTCCTGGTTGATAACCAGATAGAACTGGAAAGTGTGGTTGAATCCATTGAAAAGGCACAGTCCCACATTTACCTCACCCAATTTGAGTTTGAGACGGATTTCACCGCCACTTTCACCAGCGAAGGGGATGGTTTTCGTCCTCAAAGTGTTTTAACCCGTAACTTTCAGGAAGCAGCAGAAAGGGGAGTGGATGTTAAAATAATTTTAAATGAAAACTTGGCAGTGCCTGATAGTTTCTCACAAATGGAAGAATTTTTCCAGGATAGTCCAGTTGAGATCCGTGAATTTAAGTCCCATGGCCTACATGTGATGCACGCCAAAACCCTGGTAATTGATGGTGAAGAGGCTTACGTGATAGGATCCCCTTTTAAAAAGGATTACTGGGACTCAGCACAGCATAGAATTCATGACTCTCGGCGAAAACCCCTTGGTGTTCGACCAGTTCACGATGTGTCCATTAAACTGAAGGGAGGGGCTGTTTACCATGTGGAAGAATTTTTCTGCCAGATGTGGAATTACATTACCCAGGAAGAATACCATGGACAGGGAAAAATAGAACCCCACACCAGGAATCCAGTTTCAAGTCCGGCCGGGAAAACACCGGTTCAAATTGTCCGATCAGTTACTCCCGAAACATTTACTGGGGATGGTGAATTGGGGATCTTCGAAGGTTACCGTAAGGCATTTGCAAAAGCCCAACAATTCATATACCTTGAAAACCAGTTTTTAACCAATAAAAGCATAATTAAAGCTTTGAAAAATGTGATGAATGGTAACCATGACTTGGAAGTCATCGTGGTGATGAACGAGAATCCGGATAACCCTGGATATAAGAGATGGCAAAACCAGTGCCTGAAGAAAATGGGAATAACCACATTTCAAGATATTTTGGACCATCCTCAAATTGGCTTTTTCACCCTATGGTCTACCCGGTGTGAGAAAGAAAAATTCAGAATACAACCCATTTATGTGCACACCAAGGTGGCTATTGTAGATGATATCTGGGCCACGGTGGGCACAGCAAACCTGGATGGTTCCTCCCTCACCTACGTCAATGAACTGGAAGGAGTTTTTGACATGGAATTCCACAGAAACATGGAAATGAATGCCATTCTGCACCAAAATTCCGGTGAAGAGATTGTGAAACTGCGAAACACCCTGTGGGGAGAACATCTGGGGACGGAAGATGCCCCCATCACAGGAGCAGACAATAGCTGGTTGAAACTCTGGCAAAAAGTTGCTAATAAGAACTTAAGATCATTAAAACAATCCAAACCATACATGAATGGGCAGATACTCCCCTACAGTAGTGAAGACTCTGTTGAAGATCAGCTAAAAGGTTTGAACCTGGAAACTAGAGACTGGGATATTTTAGATTGATTTCCTGGAATTACTCCCTGATTAGAGGGTTCGGTTTACATGCATTACCCGATTTATATGCATACAATTTAGTAATAAATTTTAACAAAACATGGAAATATTGAACAATATTCATATTTTATACGAATTAATGATATAAAATTTTAGTTTATCTTAATAATTCAAAATATATTTAAGTTATTAAAAATATAATTATAATTAATTATTTAGATTGATGACCTCGGGGGTTTTAAATGAAAATAAAAAACGACTTAATTGGAAAAGAAGTTGTAGATGAATCAGGAGACCAAGTAGGCATAGTAGACGATGTTGAATGGAATTTTAAAAGTAACCAAGTTGAAGCCATAATCCTTAAAGAAGGGGGCATATCTGCCAAAATAGGTCTGGGTGATAAGAAGATTGTAAGTTACGATATGATCGAAGCCATTGGCGATAAATTACTGATTAAAGGGAAATTATTTTAATTAATGAGGTGAGGATTATGGGGGAACTAAAGGGTAAAATTAAAGAAAAAGAAGGGGAAGTTAAGGGTAAAATTAAAGAGTTAAAGGGAGAACTTAAAGGAAAATCTAAGGAAAAGGAAGGGGAAATAAAAGGTAAAACTAAAGAAGAAGTTTGATTAATCCAGACAACCTGTAATTATACAGGAACTACCTTTTTTTAATTAGGCTAGTCCACATAGTGTACTCATTCTTTTTTTTTAATCCAATTACATTCTTTCTTCATATTGCAATTCTTTAAATTTAATTTTAAACTCAGTACCATTCTTTCTGGTCAATTCAATGGTACCTTCCAGTTGATTCACCAAACTGTTCACCAGTTGCAGGCCTAATGTATCAGTCTCGTCAAAATCGATGTTTTCCGGTATTCCCACACCATTATCACTGATAATCAAATTGTAACACCTATCACTGGAAGAATGAAGTTCTATCTTGAATTCACCCGGCTCAGTATGGGGAAATGCATATTTTAAAGTGTTGGTTACCAGTTCACTGATGATCAGGCCACAGGGGATGGCTGTTTCCAGCCCCATCATCACTTCCTCCAGTACAATGATGGTTTTTATCCGGTTGGAATCCACGCCATAGGAATAGAAAATATCAGAAACTAGACTGCGGATGTATTCTGCGAAGTTGATTTCCGAGAAATTACGGGACTTATAGAGCTTTTCATGGATCATGGCCATGGATTTAACCCGGTTCTGACTTTCTTTAAGGACATTAACGGCTTCTTCATCGTTAACATACTGCTTCTGGAGGTTGAGTAAACTGGAAATGATCTGCATGTTATTTTTAACCCGATGGTGGATTTCCTGGATTAGAACTTCTTTTTCCTTAAGTGAAGATTTCAGGGCATCTTCGAATAATTTTCGCTCGGTAATATCACGGGCCACCATTACAGTGTAAAATGCATCACTAAACTTCACCAGACTGATACTCATCTCCACATTGATTTGAGATCCATCACTCCCCTGTAGAACTGTTTCAATAGTTTTACGGTTCTGGAGATGTTTCCCATCAAATAAACTGAATATTATTGTTCTCATTTCATCCAGTTTATCCGGGGCTATTATATCTTCCACATTCATTTCCAGCATTTTTCCAGCTGAATATCCCAGTTGTTGACAGGCCGAATTATTAACATCGGTGAAATGGCCAGATGGGACTTCTGAAAGGAATATTGCTTCATTAGTTTCATCCAGGAGTGCCCTGAATCTTTCCAGTTCAGAAAGTCTCTCCTGTAATTCAGGATAGTAACTCTTTCGGATTGATTGTTCACCTAATCCTATTATTTTCTCACGTATGGAATCCCAATTATCCTCAGAATTAGAGTGCATTTTTAAAGATCTCCTCTACATCCTGCGGGGTTGGTCTCCGAGGATTAGTTATTATACATGCATCATTCATGGCTTTAGCTGCAAGTTCTGGAATGTCACTGGAGGTAACCCCAACATCGTGGAGGGAATAATCAACTTCAGCTTCAGCCTTCAAATCCCTAATTTTCTTTATTAAGGCCGATTGAACTTCGTTATCATCCATTCCAGTAATTTTCAGGTTAAAAACTTTGGCAATTTCTCTGTACTTCCCGCTTTCTGCCTCAAAGTTAAATTCAACCACATGATCCAGGAGTAATGCATTGCATTCACCATGTGGTAAATCCAGAAATCCGCCGAGACTATGGGCCATTGCATGCACCAACCCAAAACTAGCATTAGAAAAGGCTAATCCTGCATTTAAAGAGCTGAGCATCATTTTACCCCTTAAATAAATGTTTTCCAAATCATTGCTGGTGGGGATCAGGTTCTGTGAAGCCAACCTAATAGCTTCCAGCGCATGAAGATCAGTGATGGGAGAACTGGCATTGGAGACATATGCCTCAACAGCGTGGCTTAAAACATCAAAGCCTGTGGCAATGGTTAAAGATTTATCCAAGGTAAGTGTTGTTTCAGGGTCAATCAGGGCCACATCAGGCACCACAGTTTTGCTGACTATGGCCATTTTTAATTTACGCCTTGAATCAGTTATAATGGCAAATTGAGAGACATCTGCGGCACTTCCGGCTGTGGTGGGGATGCAGATTAAGGGTGGGGATGGAACAGCAACCTTATCCACACCTTCAAATTCGTGAACCTCTTTTTGGTTGGAGCTGACTATCCCTATAGCTTTGGCGCAGTCCATGGGACTACCACCACCAACTGCCACTATGAAGTTGCAATTTTCATTTAAATATAGATCAGCACCTTCAGTAACTTGATAAGCTGTGGGATTTGATTTAATGTCAGAATATATCTGGTAATCAATCCCCTCCTCTTTCAGAGCATTGATAACCGGAGCAACCAGACCTACATCCATCACCTGAGGGTCAGTTACAATCAACACTTTGCGAGCTCCGAAATTTTTAGCATATCTTCCTACCAGTAATCGTGCACCTGAACCAAAAATAAATTCTGGGGCCACAAATTTCCGTAATTCCAATACCCGTTCCATGGTTATCCCAACCCAAAATAAATCAATGTTATCGTTATTTTTATTTAAAATATTATTCAAATGAATTAAAATTATTCTAACGATCTTACTTAAACTGTGAATTAACAATAGTTTTATAGATACATACTAATATTCTTTTTAATCCATTTGACGGATACTTAATTGTTAGTGGAAATGTATTGTTTCAACGATTGTTTTTGATGTTGGTGTAAATCAAGGATATAATATAGGGGAAAGGTTAATATATCATACTCTGTAAAATCATTACATCTGGAGATGAAGACTTAAGTTGAGACTTTTTTACGCTCCAATAGGAAACATATTATAATATGATATTTCCGTAACTTATTGTAGAATAGATAGAGATTAAGCTAATAGAGGTGAATTTAAATGGCAATTTGGCAAGGAAGATCCGTGAGAAAAGCTACTGGTGCACGGGCTAAGAGTAATCGTAACAAGAGAAAAATGGAATTCGGTAGGGAAGCTGCAGAAACCAAAATCGGAGACCGTAAAATCAAAACCATAAGAACCAAAGGTGGTAATGAAAAAATACGTCTCACCAATGAACAGAAGATCAACGTGGTTGATCCTAAAACCCAAAAGGTGGAAGTAGCTGAGATTACCAGTGTGGTGGAAAACCATGCCAACACTCACTTTGTGAGGAGAAATATTATCACCAAGGGTGCTGTTGTTGAAACCAGCGCAGGTAAGGTTAAAGTAACCTCCCGACCTGGGCAGGATGGTATCATCAACGGTATTATTGTTGAAGAATAGGTTTAATCCTATTTGATACTTTTTTTTAAACTATAATTTTAGTGAATTAACTGACCAAATTATCATTTATACTTATACACTGCCTCATGATTTGAGGTGAACTTGAATTTTAATTATTGGGTGTGACCATTGCACGAATCAATTAAAGAGAACGTGGACAAATTTCTACTTTCAGTTAATAAGGAATTACCCCCGGGGATGGAACTGGAATTTGAAGGATTCTATGAGAGGGGTTTTTTTGTCACCAAAAAACGGTACGCCCTTATCCAGGATGATAAAATTGTAGTTAAGGGTTTGGAGTTAGTTCGGAGAGATTGGGCCCCAGTAGCCAAAAAAACTCAGGAAAAGGTGATGATGGCCATTTTGAAGGACGCATCTCCGGATAAAGCTGCTAAAATAATTAAAGAAGTTATTGACCAGATTAAAAAAGGGGAAACACCCCTGGAAGATCTGGTGATTCACACCCAGCTTACCAAAAATCCAGATAAATACAAGCAGAGAGCACCACATGTTCTTGCTGCTAAAAAAGCCATTGAAAGAGGGCGAAAGGTTGGACGTGGCTCCATAATACGTTATATTGTTATTAAGGGGAAAGGACCCATAAGCCAACGAGCAGAGCCCCTGGAAGATGCTGATGTGGCCAACTACGATCCAAATTATTATATTGATAACCAGGTCCTGCCTGCAGTTTCCAGAATAATTGACTCACTGGGCTATTCCCAGGATGAAATTGTTCATCAGGAAAAGCAGAGTAGTTTAGATGCCTTTTTCAACTGATGGCTTTTATTCAAATCCCAACCTTAAAATCATTATTATTATATGTTGTTATGAACTATCATGAATTGGTTTAAATTTAAGTAAAATAAAAATGGGTATTAGTGCAAATGATGGTAAAGAGGTAGTGGGTAAATGATCAAGGCTGTTTTTTTTGACATAGATGATACGCTGTATGATACATCAGGTTTTGCCAAGTTAGCCCGTAAGGCTGCCTTACAAGCCATGATAGATGCTGGTTTACCATTATCTCAACAGGAAGCCTACCTTCTTCTGAGGGAGATCATCAAAGAGAAGGGATCCAACTACGATAAACACTTCAACATTTTAACCAAAAGAGTTATGGGGGATGAAAACCCACTGCTCATTGCTGTGGGAATGATTACATACCATAACGTTAAATTTGCACTTTTAAGACTTTTCCCTGATACCATGTCCACCCTCATATACCTGAAAAAAAAAGATTATCAGATGGGAGTTATTTCCAATGGCTTAACCATTAAACAGTGGGAAAAGCTCATTCGCTTAGGTCTCTACCATTTTTTTGATGAGGTGGTGACATCCCAGGAAGCAGGGTCTGAGAAACCAGACAGTGAAATATTCCAACTGGCATTGGAACGTATGGGATGTAAGGCTGAAGAATCAGTTATGGTTGGAAACAAATTTAGTGAAGACATATTAGGGGCAACTGAGGTAGGTATGTCAGCTATACTGGTAAATTCGGAATTGACCGAAAATGAAAAGGAAATTATTGAAATAGAAGGTTTAAAAGTTGATGTGATTTCAGATATTGGCCAGGTGAATACTATCCTTTAATTGGACAGATCACGATAACCGAAGCTAAATATTAAGCTAAATAAATCTAAAAATACTAAATCTGGAAAAATCCGAATAAAACTTTCGGTGGTTAAGAATGAGTTATTATCACGATGAAAAGATGGAAAAGATTTTCAAAGCACTGAAACAACCTAAAAACCTGGATGATCTGCAACTTTCAGACAGCTTTGTCAAGGGATTAATACTTAAAATCATCAGTAGCTACGGTACTGTGAAAACCAGTACCATTAATGAATTAACAGGTATCCACTGGGATATTCTCGAGGAAAATTTAAGTCAAATGGAAAAGAGCGGTTTTTGCGCGCCGGTAAGTGGAGGGTTCCTCTTTTCCAGTGTTGAATACACCATAACCAAGAAAGGACGAGAGAAGGTAAGGGGGATTGCTGAAGATAATCCTTATATTGGTATTGCCCCAGTACCCTATGAAGAATACTTTCAGATCATGAAAATACAGCTTCACCATCGTTATCCTCTCAAAATACCCCCGGAAGTAATTGAGGAAACTTTCCATCAAGTGGTGGGAGTGGATTATGCTAAAGAATCCATTATTGAATCCTGCATAATTGGTAAGGGAATCTTCGTGTACGGCCCCCCAGGAACCGGTAAAACATTTATCGTTAGTACCATGCCTGACCTTTTACCTCCACTGGTAATGCCCAAGTACATAGAGTTCGGTGGGAAGATCATACAACTCTATGATCCTGATTTCCATAAGCTGTGCGAAGAACAGCCCCACGACCCACGTTGGGTTAAAATTCACGCTCCTTTTGTTTTAACTGGTGCTGAACTTAATTTAAACAAGTTGGAAACTAATTACGACCCAAATAAGGGTGTTTATGAAACATCACCACTGATTAAGGCCAATGGAGGGATACTGCTTATTGACGATTTGGGAAGACAGCGTGATGATCATGAACTCATCCTAAACCGGCTAATTGTGCCCATGGAAAACAAGAAAGACGTGGTTTATGTGCGTGGTATCCCGGTTATCCTACACACACATTTCATACCGGCATTCTCCACCAACCTGGACATCAGTATCATGGATGAAGCCCACCTTAGACGTGCCCCCCTTCATATTTTCCTTAAAAATCCAAAAGTGGAAGAAGTTACCGAGGTTTTCCGTAGAAATCTGGAGGATCTTGAAGAAACTTTCCAACCGGATGTCCTGGGCAGATTCATGAAAGTGTACCAGCCTAAAAAGGAAGATGGTGAAGGCTTGCAACCTAGCTTTGCCCACTCTCGTGATTTGGCCCAGATATGCCAATCTGTCCGGATTAACATGGGAAAAGGCATCATAGATGTTGAAGTTCTGGAGGCAGCCCTAGATAAGCACGTTCTGATAGTTTTACAAAGAATGAATATTGACCTAGCCCAGATTTCCCATAAAACTCGTTCTTTCCGTTTGAATACCGATGATAAGGAAAAAACTTACCAGGAATTATCCCACTATGGGGCCAGCATGATATGTCGGGAAAATAATTCAATAATTGTCGATGTGGATGAAAGCACCAGTCCCGTGGAATTAGCAGATTACCTACATGAGAAAGGCATTAACGTTGCAAAAATAGAATTAATCGCAGAATCAGAGAAAGAACTGAGGAAAACCCTGTTGAACTGGTGATGATCACAACTTATTTAAATGTAGAGTACACACTTCATACTTTTTCTTTTAGTGTGGTTAACTATAAATATTGGTTAAACAAGCCAATAAATCATAGAAATATTTTCAGACCCATTACTTCAAGAGTTTTTATCTTAAAAACGAACAAAATCTGCTAAAAAAAGAACCAGAATCCATATACAAAACTATTGTAAATACACAGAACAAAGCCAGCCAAACTTATAAAATAAGTCTGTAAAAAGTCAAAAAACGACCTTCCACCATGGAAACGGGGCTTTAAGGGAAAAATTAAAGGATTCAAAGAAAACCTTGAAGAAAAAAAGTATAGTGAGTCCACAGTTAATGAAGCTGTGACTGCAGTTAGATCATTTTATTCTCATTTTGAAATACCACTACCTAGAATGCTGTTTTCAGTACGTGGAAATCGAAACCGCTTCCAAAGTAGTCAGTAAGCGATCTCCTGGTATAAATGAAATTAAATACGCTCTTCAGTTTGCCAAACCTCGGATGACTGCCATCATATTAACAATAGCAAGCAGTGGAATGATCTTCCAGATATCATTAGTGCTCTTAAAGCTGGTTTAGTTACAATCCTGACTTCATTTTTTGTAGGTTTACCAAAGACAGCGCATTCGTAGCATTCCTAATTCTGAACAAACGTTAGTTTTTTATAGTAGAATTTGCATAGTATTGCAAGATTGAGCAAATGTTTGTTCAAAAAATTAATTTGAGGAGTAATTCATCATATGGCAAATCAAGAAATAAAATCTTCAAATTCCGAAAATGAAGCTAAAAAAACCACCAAAGAAAAAATATTTGATGCTTCAGTTGATCTTTTCTCTAAAAAAGGTTTTAACGATGTAACAGTACGAGAAATCGCTAAAGAAGCCAGAATAAGAGAAGGTTCAATATACAATCATTATAAAAACAAAGAAGCCATTTTAGATGCCATAATAGACTATTTCAAATCAGAAATCACCCAAAGCAACATTCCAGCGGAAGAAACCACAAATTTAATAGATAAAGGCCCTGAAGCATATTTTGAGGGTGGTGTCAAAATGTTCATGGCACGCATCAACATCCCCCAAATGGAAAAAATATGGCGCTTAGTTTGCATCGAAATCTATCACAATGCAAAAATAAGGGAATTTTTCAAGAAAGAACTACTAGAAGAACCACTGGCAGGATGGGAAAATATATTCAGTATTATGATGGAAAAAAAGATGATTAAACCAGTAAACCCCAGAACACTAGCCTATGAATACTGGTCTTATGCAATTTTCCTAGTTTTTGAATATTTTATCTTGAAATATGATGAAGATTTTGACTCTTTCATGAATCTCGGTTTGGAGAAAATGATTAACCATACACGATTCCTGTTAGAAGCTATAAAAATTGAGGAGGAAACAAATTAAGTTAAAAATGTGGTGGGGCATATGAGTACAGAAATTTATTATTTTTCAGGCACTGGAAATTCACTACACGTGGCGAAAGAACTGCAAAAGAGAATCCCAGAAACAGATCTCATACCAATAGTAAGTCTTTTAAATACTGATGTTATAAAAACCAGTGCAAAAACTGTAGGCTTTGTTTTCCCGGTGCATGCCTTGACTATTCCCATAGCCGTGAAAAAATTCTTGATGAAAATTGATTTAAACTCAGCAGAATATATTTTTGCAGTAGCAACACGGTACGGCACTATATTTAGAGGTTTTGAAAAAATAGATCAAATATTAAAGAAAAAAAATAAGCATCTTAATTCGCATTTCATACTGAATATGGGCCACAACGAGGCACCACGAGCACAGAAAGGCTATGTTGTTCCATCCCAAAGAGAGCTTTCAGGAATAGAATCGGTAATTCAGGAGCGATTGGATGCAATTGAAAAAATCGTAGTTAATAAGAAAATTTCGAGAGAAAAAGACTCAGAATACTTTATTGAATTCCCTTACAATCGTTTATTCAATTTTATATCAGAGAAACTGGTTCTTTTAGGTATGTCATTTTCCGAGTATACAGGAGGGGTTAATTACTTTTGTTCAGACTCCAAGTGTAATGGATGCGGAACCTGTGAAAAGATCTGTTTATCAGGGAAGATTAAAATGGTTGATGGCAAACCGACATGGCAGAAAAATGTCTTCTGTTACATGTGTTTCGCATGTGTTAATCTTTGTCCCGCTGAATCAATACAAGTAAATGACATACCATTTGTTAAATCATATACCCGAGAAAATGGAAGGTATCCTCATCCTTATGCCACGGCAAAGGATATTGCTAGACAAAAAAGGAGGGATTTAAATTAAAATAGGAATTATAGTCCATTCATACACCGGTAACACTTATCAAGTTTCCGAAAAGCTTCAAGAGAGATTTTTAAATGATTGAAAGGATGTAGAAATACAAAGAGTAAGTATGATTAGTGGAGATAAACCGAAAGGTAAGGATTAATAATTTTTAAATATTTTTTATATCAAATTTAGACTTATAGGTGGCACATTTTTTACAATTTATAATTATAATGCTGGTAAATGTCGTACGAAAAAGAGAAAAAAATGTAAGGGATAAGTCGTAAAATGGTATGAAAAAATACATTGAAAGTAAGTTTGATTAAGACCAATAGCAGATGTGGAATAACAACACATTTATAAGGAATTGTTTTTTAATATAAGTAAAACTCAAATTGAGGGAAAAACACGCTAAGTTAATATTACTTCACACAAATAGTATTATTGAATATGGCAAAAAGACACCACATCAATACCACATCAATTATACTTTTTAATCCAATATGGTACTACAATACAAAACATTAGATAAGTAAAGGGATTTTTATTTAAGTTAATTTCTCAATTTACAGATAATTCAAATTATTAAATATTTTAAAAAAGTTTTAAGGAGATTTTTATTTGAAGAAATACATTATTATTGGGATTGCTATTCTGGCAGTAGTTTTATTGGTCCTCAACGTGCCATTTGGCAGTGCCAATATCGAAACTAAACATTATCAGAATGGTGAGATCTCTTTTGATTATCCGGCTAACTGGCAACAGGTTTCCCCCCAGGGGGCTCAAGTAGCTGCCTTTAAAGACCCGGAAACTGGCATGAATGTCACTGTTAACCGCCAGGTTACACCCCCTGGATACAATGTTGCCAAAGATTTTGTACCCGAGCTTACTAAGGAGTCTGAGAGTAATATTAAACTCACCTCCAGCAATAAAATCGATGTTAACGGGAACGAGGGTTACGCCAACACTTACCAAATCCAGAAAAATGGTTCCAATGCCGAGCAGAGGGAAGTATGGGTGAACACCAATGGAGCTCTTTACAGTGTTATATTCAATTATCCTCAGGAAGGATTTAAGATAGAATCATTAATGAAAGGTTTTAAAGGATCCGAGAGTAGTGCGGCCTTCGATGCGGTTAGAAACAGTTTGAAGATCAACTCCACCAAACTGGCCAGTATGCCTACCTTTGGAACAGTAACCATACCTAAACTGGGAATAACCTGGAATATACGCTCCGACACTTTAAATGCAATGGGTGCTGTTTACCATTATTCCGCACCAGAAAGTTCCCTGCCAAAAAGCTTCTATCCTGGTGAAAAAGGATCGATGGGACTATTAGGACACCACACTCGTTTCTCAGCACCATTTGACGATATAGATAAGCTTCAAACCGGTGATATTGTAATTATCAATGATCATCTAACCCAGAAGAAGTACACTTACAAGGTGGTCTCAAATAACGATATACGATATGATTACACCACCAATTTAATCCAGTTCCCGGCTGGAAATAAGGAACTGGTACTTGGAACCTGCTGGCCAGAAGGATTTACCGCAGCCGAGAGATATACCCACTGCCAATTAAGTGCAGTAGATCCCCTGAATTAGAGGGGATCATAACTATTTTTTATATTTTTTTTATTTCTAGAAAATAGTTTATATGATAATCAGAAGGTAATCGATGGGTATCAAAAGAATATGCATCTTAGAATGAATATAATAACTTATTTATATTTAATTGGCTCTAGATAGTTTAGATTGACATAAATTTAAGGTTATGAAAATGAAGAAAACAAAGATCATTTTACTCTTAACAATACCCTTGATTTTATTTATTGCATTATATCCCATATTCTCAGTGAACGATACCAATAGATCCGCGGTTAATGAAAGTCAAAATGGGACGGCTAATGCATCTTCCCCTGAAAAGGTGGCCTTCATAATTCCCCACCCTGATGATGAAACCATAGGTGTAGGGGGAACAATCCAAAGAATCATGGAAAACGGTTCTACGGTTCATTGCGAGCTTATGACCGCTGGTGATGCCATAACAGCCGAATTACTCGCGGTAACTAATTATTACAATATAGAAATTCCTTCAAATGCCACTGCAGATTACCGGAAGAAATTAATCCGAGAAGACTCCTTTAAACGAGTTATGGCCATTCTGGGATGTAGTTACAATATACATAGTTTTAATGATGGTGCCTTGAACTCTGACGTTGTATTTACCACCATGGAGAATCTATATCTCAAGGAGGGTTACACCGTGTTTTACACCACCACTGGAGATGGGAACCGGGACCATCTGGCCTGTCAACAGGGAATGCAGAAGATGAAAGAGAAATATCCGGACTTGAAATACAGACAATTTCCTATCTACTATTACCATTATAATAGAGCAACCACCACTGCGTTAACCAAGAACTACGCTGATATAAACGTTAATAAATACGCTGCCAAAAAGAAAAGTGCATTTCAGGTTTACTACAATATACATACCATTCTCAATACATTTTATCCCTACAGTAGTGGTTTATACAGTATCGGTCCGGAGAGAATTTACTACCTGAATTAGGGTGTTTAATTCAATTGGTGAAAATTCATTTTGAAATAAAGGAATTACCCAAGTGGAGAAGTTCACCAAAAGTTGTTAATAGTTGGGGTATAAAAAAATAATTAATCACAATTAGGATTAATCACAATTAGGCTAATTACTTAAATCTAGAATCCAGATGGAGATTTGATAAACATGGCGGATACAGTTATATTTGGATCACTACTTTATTCCCACATAATTCCACCAGTACTGGCGTTTATAGGAGTGATTCTACTTTGTAGTGGAATTATGGACCGTAAAAGAAATTACACCATTGCAGGAATTGTATTTTTCTTTGCCGCGGGCCTACTGCCCTTCCTGATACTGCCGGTGATTTTAGGCACATAATGGATTTAGGGAGTACAGTTCATTTAAATATTTTTTTTGAATAAAAAAATTCTTTTTTAATCATTCTTTTTTAACCTTTTAATCCTTTAATTATTCCAAAGTACTATAAACCTCTTTTTTAACAACAAATCATCCCATTATTCGATGAAATGTGCGCGTTTATTTTCTATTAATTCCCTATCACCCTGGAAGGCTCCTTTTTTTTCAAGTTTCAGGGATGATACCAGAGAAGCAAAAATTCCACATTCATGGGGATCTGATGTTTCCTGTCTTCTAAATGCATAGGCCGCCAGGTAACTATCACCAAGACCAGTGGGATCCACCCTTTCCTTGGAAGGGAAAGCAGGGATATTCCAGACATCATCCTGGTCACTGGAGTAAATAAGGGATCCCCTATCTCCCTGGGTGATAATAACCTCCCCCGGACCAAGAAGAGAAAGTCTCCGGGAGATCTCATCCAGAGAAAGGGATGAATCCCCGATTATCACACCAGCCTCGACTTCATCCAGAAAAAGGAAATCAACACAGGATAAAAATTTATTATAATTACTTAAGGGTTTTAAAACAACTTTTTGACCGTCAAGATGACGGAGATACCCTTGAACTCCCAAATAAACTGGTAACCCCTGATTTGATATATATTTTAGGGATTTCAAAGGTACATCATCTGGTGAGAGTGGTGAGACCAGCGCTGCATCGAAGGTATCCCAGTCCATGGATGATAAATGGGAAACTTCAAGGGGATTGGAGGGTATGCAGGCCCTCTGCAACCGGTGGTTAGGATCATCATCCGGATAAAAATTCTCAAATTGCATGGTTTCCCCACCCCATATAGGTTTTAAACCTATATCTTGAGGAAAATGATCAAGTAACTCCCTATCATCTTTTCCCATAGTTATTAACGCTGTTACATCTGCTTTAAGGGCGGATAAGACTGCAGCTTGATAATAAACCGGACCTCCAATCCCTTTGCAAGTTGAACCACTTTTTAAGATGGTGTCACGGGTCACCGGCCCCATAATCAAAAATTTAACCATAGATTATCTTGGTGTGATGAATTAATAAGTTTAGGGATAACAATATACATTTAATTCTGTTGATTTGTGCCGGTCTTTTGAGTCAATTAAACGGATTCACCCCCTAAATGGTGCATAAAATATAATGGGGTAATGACTGAGACAAAAAGGGATAAAAAATGAGGGTGAAAAATATGTAAGGATGAATATGGTCAAAAAATTAACTAAAATCAAAAAATAGGTTTTATCTGACCGTTGTGGAGTGCGGTGCCCACCAGAACTTTACCCGCACCTCTTTTATCCAGCTGACCCATATCTTCCCCAGTTATACCTCCCCCTAAAATGAAAGAACTTTCCAGGCCAGGAAACTCATCTACTAGTTCCCAGTTAACCCCACCTTCGGTTCCTACATTGGAAATATCCAGAAGAATTATCTGGGTGGGTTGTAGTTTTACTAAATTCTCCCTCAATATGCTAAAATCAAGTTCCATGTATTTGCTTAGAACTTTATTCTGGAGAACATCAATGCTTATAACAATCTGTTCCCCATCAAACCTGGAAAATATTTCGTAAAGGTCTTCCAATCTTTTCAGGGTTTCAGTGGCCACGATCACTTTATCCGCAAATTGGAGGGCTTCAGTTACTGAATCAAGATCACTGGCACCACAATCCAGCATCACTGGAATAATCTGGTTAACCTCATGCACAATATCCATATTTGAACCCCTTTTTTCAATGGCATCCAAATCAGCAATGTATATTTCATTGGCCCCGGCACTACGAAGAGAACCCGCAATTTCAACCGGATCCGAGGAGCGATGAAAAACTGTTTGGAGTGGTTGGTAAGTCTCCCTGTTTCCAGATTTTCCAGAAACTGCTAAACCTTTTTTTATATCTAAAACTGGTATAATCACTGAAGTCACCATTCTTTCATTTTTTTAATAAGTTTATTAAATTTTGTTCATATAAAATACCATAACTTTAAAAAATATGAGTCCAAATATACTATTAATTGGACCAGTACACCAATAAGGATATAAATTATTGTAATGTAAATAATTTATTGGTGTCCATCTAAAATAAATAGTTCTAACCATTAAGGATTTGTATTATTAGATAATTTACAGGATAAAAACATTAAACTCTGTGGGAATTAATATGTTGGGTAAAGATGAAGTAATCAAACAGGTTCAGGATAAAGACGTTGAATTCATCCGTTTGTGGTTCACCGATATAAATGGTATCCTCAAAAGTTTCGCCATCACCAATGAAGAGCTTGAAAACGCACTTGAAAGAGGGATGGGTTTTGATGGGTCCAGTATCACTGGTTTCCAGGATATTGAAGAATCAGACATGATTGCCATGCCTGATCCGGAAACCTTCGCTATTTTACCATGGAGGCCCCAGGAAAAATCAGTGGCTAGGATGATCTGTGACATCCTGAAGCCCGATGGCCAACCCTATGAAGGGGATCCTCGTTACGTCCTGAGGAGGGCGCTGGATAAGATGGAAAAAATGGGTTTTGACCATTTCTATGTTGGCCCGGAACTGGAATATTTCTACTTCAAATCACCAGTTAAACCGGAACCACTGGACACCGGTGGGTACTTTGACCTCACACCCCTTGATCTGGCATCGGATCTCAGAAGAGACACTGTCCTGGCACTGAAAAAGCTGGGAATTCGGGTGGAATATTCCCATCACGAGGCCGCAGTTTCCCAGCACGAGATAGACATACGCTATGATGATGCCCTGCGTATGGCAGATAACATGGTCACCTACCGCCTCACTGTTAAGGAGATAGCCACTAAACACGGAGTTTACGCTACATTTATGCCCAAACCCCTCAATGATGAATATGGTTCTGGAATGCACACCCACCAATCCCTCTTCAATGGGGATAAGAATGTTTTCTTCGATGCAGAAGATCCATACCATCTCTCAGAATATGCTCGAGCATATCTGGGAGGAGTACTGAAATATTCCAAGGAGATAACATCCATACTAAACCCTTGGGTCAATTCATATAAACGACTGGTGCCTGGTTTTGAAGCCCCGGTCTACATTGCCTGGTCACGTAGTAACCGCTCGGCACTGGTTAGAGTTCCCCAGTACCAGCCAGGGAGAGAAGAAGCCACCCGTATAGAGATCCGCTGCCCCGATCCTTCCGGTAACCCCTACCTACAGCTCGCAGTCACCCTCATGGCAGGATTACATGGAATTGAAGAAAAATGTGATCTCTCCGAGCCAATGGAACTAAATCTGTATGATTTAAATGAGGAAGAGAGAATGAGAAAGGGAATAGAAACCTTACCTTCCAGTCTACAGGAAGCAATCAGCTACACTGAAGAATCAGACTTAATGAAGGAAACTTTAGGCCCCCACTCATTTAAACGCTTTATAACCCTGAAGAAAATGGAGTGTGCTGAATTCAACCGGCAGGTAACTGATTATGAGATTAAGAAATATTATCCCATGCTATAATATTTGGGATAATTGAAACTAATTGAATAAGGAGGACATTGCCTTAAAAATAATGCGAATAATAGGCATAACCATGATTTAAGAAAAAAGGAAAAATTAGAGAGTATTTGGTGGGATGGTAAGCCCACCTAATGGTCAACCCTCTACCATTATCAATTTTCCAGTCTGGGGATCCTGATAAACCGTTCCCTTCTTGGCATATCCCTGTCCTGAGCCAGACTGAGACTGAGGCGTATCATTAAGTTCACGGCCCTGCTGGACTTCCGCCACATTCTTCATGGCTTCCATGGTCTTCTGGCGTTCTTCCTGAGACATGTCCGCAAAAACCACGCTTTGCATGTTCCAGGACATTACCAGAAATATCAGAAATCCAACTGCCAGTACTAACATTGCATCCACCAGGTTGGCGGATCCTGCTGCGGGGTCTTCTCCCTGGCTATCATCCAACATACGGCGTCTGCGCCTTACCATGATCCATCACCTCCAGTGCAGCTTCGCAAAGAGCATCTACATTAGATAAGTATTCCTCGTACCATCTTCTTCTGACTTTTGATATAACATAAGCTATGGCTCCTGCTCCCAACCCAACAACTGTTGTATCAAATGCTATTATAAGTGCATTGGCCAGTGTGTTTATGTCTCCTGCTCCAAGTGCTGCCAGACCAGGACCCATAGGAATTAATGTACCCATCAAACCTAAGGTTGGACCTAAACGAGTCACGATATCTGTTTTTTCCAAACTTTTAGCTGCCAGGGTTTCCTCCTGTTCAATGAGTTTCCGGGCTAAAGCTTCCCTGGATTTACTGCCCATATCAGGATGGGATGCAATTTTGATAATGATATTCTTATAACCAGTTGGAACATCACTTTTCTCCATTATTTCCTTAATTCCTTCAGATGTGCCGACATTAGTAAAATCACTGATAATTTTTTCTATCTGATCTGTACTTATCCGTATTCTACTGGTATACTCAGATATAAGACCCCCAAAGCTTATGATGGCATAAAGCATAAAAGCCAAAAGCCCTACAATAACCGGTATGAGAAGGCTTTGTGATATAACGTGCAACACTGAACTTAACATTTCACTTCCTGGAATCGCTACCATGTTCATTCACCTAATTTTTTTTTTTGAAATTATTGATATCTATCTGTTATTTTGAGTCAGTCCCTGATGTCTGATCTACAAAAGGACTTCGATTGCGAGCTATGTAATAACCAGCTACTGTAAGCACAATAACCGTTATCAGAGCATAAGCAAATGTCCATATATCAGGAATATCTATAGGACTCATCTGTTGAGTTAAAACTGTGCTGATATTGGGGATAACTATTGCTGAAGTTAAAAAGTAAAACCCGGCAAACAACATAAAATTACCCAGTAAAACAGGATAAGGCTTTTTTAACGCACGTCCTATTATTCCAGAAATAAGATAACATACAGTCATGGTTATCATGAGAAATAAAGCTGCGTACTCTCCCACAGCAAAAGCGGAAGCACCAATCATAGGTGCGGCAATGATAATAGCCGCCACTGCAGCCCCAAAACAGCAGGGACAGGGAGCAATCATGGCCATACAAGTTGCGGTGATACTGTCTTTGTTATGTATTTTCCATTCTTTGAGTGTGTGGAACCCAGCATAAAGAATGACTGCTGCCATGGCAATTCCCAAAACAGAACTGTAATCATAAACAAATCCCTGGATCTGATCAATAAAACTACCTGCAATAAAAGTAAGTAACAATATACCTCCACCATATCCTAAGATTATAGCTGCGGTTACTTTCTTTGAAAGACCTGCAAATCCCATGGCGAGACCTATTTTCATACCAAAAACCATTACTACTGAGAGTATTCCCAGTTTCCATAGTAATTCCATCATTTTACTCACACCGCCTCATTGTTAACCTCACTAAGAATTGTAGCCAAATAACTTATAATATTTTCGATCTATTAAGTATTATTACTTTTCAGAGTAAATCCAAACATTATGTAATACTTTAAATGAATTTAGTACTTTATGGACATTTTGAATCGAAAATGTAATACATATTGGATCACCATTAGGAATTTTTTTTAATGTGAAAACTCTTAATTTTTCCCAAAAATGGGATTTCCCAAAAAAAAGAAAAAGGGTTAAAAATATTTTTATCTCTTGAAGATAGCTCCACGGAAGTAACCAAATCCTACCAGACCAACTAGTATCAACACTCCCACAATAGCTGCAATAGGCATGCTGGACTGAGGGGATGAAGAACTGGTTTCAGACACCTCATAAGACTTTGAAGATCCATCAGTACCTGCAGATTCATCAGATGAGGATTGTGATTCAGATGCACTCTGAGTTCCACTTTCAGTGGCTGGTTCACCCCCAGATGATCCACCAACTGAAGAGGATGCCCCGCTGGAAGATGCTGAAGCTGTTGGCTGAGAAGGAGTTCCAGTAGAACCCAAAGTTACAGGTTCACCAGTAGCCGCTTCCATAATAGCAGCAAACTCTTGAAGCTGTTCTGAACTCAAAGAAGAACCCACTACCACAAAATTGGTGAAATCAACGTTACCACAAGTGTGGTGACAGCAGACAACACCATACTCATGAATGGCATTCATATAAATGTCTTTGAGCTGAGTGGTGGTTGCAGCATCTGGAGTCCACATACCTCTGCGGATAGCTTCCAAAGCCCAAGCAGCTGCAGAAGCAAAAGCATAAGGATTGGCACTTAAAAACTGGCTCCTGATGGCTGAATCAAACATGTAGGTTTCCACTGTCGATTGCCACATCCACTCTTTCACTGAATCCGGTTGTATGGCATTCCATCGGAACATATTTTCCATATGGTCGGTGATTTCATGAGCACCCGAGAAACCATTTTTGAGCATGCCTTCTGCCCATTTAGGGTTTAAAAGGCGTGTTCTTATTTCATTGTTGATGAAAGTGGAGAGAGTCTCGACTTTGGGTGTCGTTCTGGTGTTGGCAATATATACTTGCACATCACGGCCTGATAAATATTTAGCAGCCATAGTAAGGCCCCCTAAATACTGGACAACATCATCATTGTCAAATACACCGTATAAACCATCTCTAACCTGGACTGTTGCTTCAATACGGGTTAACTGGTTTATAAATGCATTTAACCCACTTTTGGCATTGATATTTCTGCCGTAGAAGTAGGAATTCCGCGCTAAGTAGGTGTCCACCAGATCAGACAAATCATCCCACCCCGAGGTGGTGGTGGTTAATTCACTTAAACCAGTTCCATAGGCTTCTGCCGGTGGTCCGAAAATACGGGCCATAGCATATAATTCAGCGTCCTCTACATCCATTCCTTGAGCTAGGTACTTTTCAAGATCTTCAAGGTAGTGTTTCCGGACGTAATTGTCGGTGTTACTTTCATCGAGTTTGGAAACCATTCTGAAAGCATCATCTAAAAGTTCTACCGTGTAGGAGAAGGTGTCTCTGAATAGACCGCTCATGGATACCATTACATCCACCCGTGGGCGGTTGAGTTCTGATAAAGGTGTAGCTTTGACTCCATTGAAGTATCCTGAAGAGGCATAAGTCGGTTCAAGACCCATTAATCGTAGGATCATGGCTATGGTTTGTCCATTGGTACGCATGGTCTCAATAGCCCATAAAACCACGCCCACGCTTTCAGGGTAATGACCATTGGCGTTGTAGAAATCCTGTAACAGATCATCTGCCATTTTCTTTCCAATCTCCCATGAAGCTTTATCCGGCGCATAACGTGGGTCGAAGGAGTAAAAGTTCATACCAGTTGGTATGACATCAGTTTTGCGTATGGGACTTCCTGCAAGAGATGCGGAGATGTACTCCCCATTTAAAGCCCTTAATAAATTTTCCATTTCATAGTTCTGGCTGAGCTTCAGACGTAGCTCATCCCGGTAAGTCTGGTTATCCCGGTTAACCGGGTCAAAACTCACGATGGATTCTATCATTTGCTCCAGTAAATCTCCCTCCAGAGCCTGTCCAAATGTGTGAAGACCATAAGGCATCATGGTCTTGGCCAGTTCTTCCAAGTAGTGTTCCACTTTGTCCACTACTTCATTGAATGGTGTTGATTCCAGGTCTAACTGGAGATCTTCATCCAGGTGCATATCCTTGATCATTCCCACCATGATGTTTTCAAGTTCCTGTCGTCTTTGGTCAGTGGTAGCATCGTGGTAGAACTTTATCTGATCACTGAGGCTTGCCAGATCACCGTAAAGTTCCGACAATACCATTGGCGGTATCATATGGTCTATGATTACTGCATAACTTCTTCTTTTAGCTTGTGTTCCTTCTCCAGGGTTTTCTACAATGTAAGGGTATATATTGGGGATGTTTCCCAGTAGAACATCAGGCCAATCATCAATCCCCAGCCCCACACTTCTTCCTGGAAGCCATTCCAGGGTTCCGTGTGTTCCCAGGTGGATCACTGCATTGGCATCGAACTGGTTCTGTAACCACATGTAAAATGCAATGTACTGGTGGGTTGGTGGTAAGCTTGGGGAGTGGGTGATCTTATCGGGATCCTCACCCCAACCACGCATAGGTTGCGGCCCTAAAAATAGGTTCCCCAACATTATTCCAGGGATTACAATGGAATTATTGTAGACCATTACATTTCCCGGCGCGTGCCCCCATTCTGCAATTACTTCATTCCGGAGAGTTTCAGGTAGGGTGTTAAACCAGGCCAGATAGGTTTCCAGAGGTATGGTTATTGCCCCGGCATTCACCAGTTTTTCCAGTTCCCCTGGAGCCCAGGAGCCTACATTGTTTCCGGCGTTGAGCATCAGGTTAACAATATCCTGTGACGAGAAATTGGCTGGTACATTGTAACCAGCAGAGTTAAGGGATTTAATTATGTTATCAATGCTGCTGACCACATCCAGATAGGAAGCTGAAACTCCATCTTTACCTCCACCTATGTTGTAGTAGATTAATGCAAGTTTTTTAGCTGAGTTTTCCAGATTTCTTAGCTCCACCCAGTTCATAACTCGTCCGGTGACTCTTTCAATCCTGTCAGGTATAGCTTTATAACGCTTAACCACGATTCCAGTCTCTGAATCGATTCCCACTGTTTCTATACCGCCCATGATGACGGGTTCTATTCTTCCTTCCAGTTCTGGCTGGGCAATCTGCCAGTAAACTTCACTGGTGATACCAGTGGAACTGTCTTCCCATCCTTCGAGGTCGGAAGTGTATACTGGAGCAAATATTGGAACATTTAAGTCTTCAAAAAGTAATATGGACTTGCTTGAGTTTCCAGAAACATAGGTGAAACCTAAACTGGCAATAAGTGCATCAATTCGGGTGTTGTTATTGGCATCTTTGAAGAACATACTGGCCAGGTTTAATCTACCAGCAGTAGTGGCAAATATTAACATAACATTTGCCCCCTTGGCCTCCAGACTTTTCAAGAGTTCCACTTGCATTTCGAAGTTTCCCCCTTTCAAACTGGAATCATATGCTACAATTGCAATCCATGGAGCATTCTCCTTGTAAAGACCTTTGTTCTTATACCATGTAAAGTACTCATCCCATGTTTTAAAAAGTGGCAATCCCCCAATCATAGATACATCCGATGAAGTTGCATTAGGGTGGTATACCATCTGATCCGGCCATTTTACAACATCTACATTTTCACCAGTTTTCAATTCCATTCCCACTGAGTTTAAGAGGTATAACTGGAATCTGCGCACGTTTTCTTCACCGCCTTGAGCCCAGTAATTCTTGGTTACTGTGTCATTCAGGTCAATTCCAGGTATGTTCAGATTGGAACTGCGAATTCCCAAGATTTTTTGAGCGGAAGAGGCTGAGATTAGGTCTTTGATAATATCAACTTTCGAAGAGCTGCTTATCATCTGCAGTGCTATGAGGTCTGCTTTGTTTGCCGCTTCTCTGATTTTTTCCTGTTTTTCGGTGTCAGTTACTTCATCCAACCCAAAATAATACAGATTAAAGTAGTAACCCTCATTTTTGAGTTTCTTGTAGGAGTCCACAAAATTCTGAACGAAAGTTTCTGAGCTACTGATAATCAAAAGGTTGTAAGCCCTTAAAGTTACATTTGCCTCACCATATAAAGTAGGATCATCGAGGTTTCTTCTAAATACTTGCACATTCACTGATTGGGCAACATGTCCCCATGCACTTACATTGAGATTGAAGTTCGTTCCATCACTGAGAAAATTTACTTTGTAGATGCTGTTACCACTGCTAGTGACGGTTACTCCCTGAATGGTATTGCCATTATTGTCGGTTACATTTACGGTGGGTAATCGGTTTTCAGATAATGCTTCTGGATGTTCCAATGTGACATTCAGAGTAATTTCAGGATCAACTAATGCATCACCATTATAATCACTGGAATTTAGTGTATTATTGCCAACATCACCTCCCTGTGAATCTTCTGCTGATACCGCTCCTGAGAGGAGCAGTGCGAAAACAATTGTTGTTACTAGTAAAATCGCTTGTTTTCTTATATTTTCACCTCCTTTTTGTTTTTTTGAGCATAACTGAAATATTTCAATAATGCTTTAAAATATTTAAAATTTACTTTAATATAAATATTTCTTAAAAAAGTTGGAAATAGAATTTAATTATAATGGTTGATAACAAAATTAAAAAAAAATCCCAAAAAAAGAAAAAGGGTAGAAAAATATTCTCATTTCTTGAAGATAGCTCCACGGAAGTAACCAAATCCTACCAGACAAACCAGAATCAACACTCCCACAATAGCCACAATAGGCATGCTGGACTGGGGAGATGAAGTACTATTTTCAGATACCTCATAAGACTTGGAAGATCCATCAGTACCTGCAGAATCAGCAGATTCAGATGCAGATTGTGATTCGGAAGCACTTTGAGCTCCACTATCAGTAGCAGGTTGACTTCCAGATGAAGCACCAACTGAAGATGATGCTCCACTGGTAGCTTGTGCACTGCCCGGTTGTGGTGTGGATCCAGGGGTTCCCAGATTTAGACTCTGGCCAGTGGCACTTCCAAATGCTGCAACATACTGTTGGAGCTGTTCCATGCTCAAAGATGAACCAGTGACCATCATCTGGTTTAATACCAGATTTCCGCATGTATGGTGGCAACAGGTTACACCATACTCATTAACGCTCTGAATGAATTCATTAATGAGAGCGGTTTTCACCTCTGCCGATGGGTTCCAGTAACCTTTTCTTATGGTTTCCACCATCCTGGCCAGCATGGACTGTTTGGCGTAGGGATTGTTAGTGTTGAAGTATTCATTCAAGCCTAGATTGTTCTTATCCAGAATATAGGTTTCATAAACCCTGTTCCATGTATTTTCAGTAACCAGACCAGGAGTTGTCACTTGCCACATCCATAAATTTTCAACAAATGTATCCATGTAGCGGGTTCCATCCTGCCCGTGTCCCTGCATACCACTAATCCATGTAGGATTCAAGTATCTGGTTAATAGATCACGGTTAAAGAACTGGCTTAAGGTTTCAATTTTATAGTCTCCAGATTCCCTTAAATTGTTAATGTACAACTCAGGATATTTGCCAGAAACTCTTTCAATTGCCATTCCCAGCCCCCCTAAATAGGCAGCAACCATTGGATGATCAATTACACCGTAGACATTTGATGATCTACTGAACTGGCATACTTCCACCCCGTTTAGAACTTTTTCAAATAGGCTGCTTGACTTTTGACCCCATCCATCGTTACCATAAACATAACACATGCGGTCCAGGTAGAAGTCTGCCATTTCATCGGTACTGTTCCAGGTTTCACTGGCCGGTATCACTTCCTGAATTCCCGGAGTGTATGCACCTGGTGGCTCAGAAAATACTCTGGACATGGAAAGACTTCGGGCTTCAGTTTCACTGTAACCTTCATTGAGAAGTGACTGGTAAATTGCTTCAGAGTGTTCTTTGACATAGTTGGAATAAGTTGTTGTATCATTTGCTTGGGCAGCTAAGCGTACTGCTTTATCCAGTAGTTTTACGAGATCTGAATACATGTCACGATACAGTCCGGACACGGTGATTACCACATCTATTCGTGGCCTTCCCAGTGTTGCAAAGTCAATGAGTTCAACATCTTTCACACGGCCTTTGGAATCCCTTACTAGTTTTACCCCTAAGAGGTAGAATATTTCAGATTCCATTATACCCTGATGTCGGGATGTTTCCACTGACCAGAGGACAAATGCTACTTTCTGAGGGTAACTTCCAGTCTTTTGAAGTTGATCATTTACCAGTTGCTTGGCCAGTTCAACACCGGCATCCCATGCCTTTTCAGTAGGCACTATACGTGAATCAAAGGTGTACAGGTTTCTCCCAGTTGGTAATGCATCTGGATTTCTGATTGGATCACCATTCTGCCCGGGTAGGATGTATTTACCTTCCAGTGCATCCAGGATTCTGGTTATTTCACAGCTACAATTAGATATCCTGCTGGCATAGTTTAAGGCCAGGTTCAGATACTTGGTAACCTCATTAGATACATTTCCCAAAATTTTATTTTGGGCTGCTTCTGGAGTCAGGTTGTTAATTAAAACTTCACTCAAAAGTGATGTTGTGAGACCTTCCGCGGGATTTACGGCAGCCACTTCATCTTTATACTCATTTCCCAACATGGCCTCAACCATGGCCACCATAGCAGTTCCATTTAATGGGTCGGTGCCATTGGGTGTTTCACCGAGGGTATGAGAACCATAGGGCATGTAGGTTGTTTTCAAGTCCTGTAGATATGCTTTCAGTGACCCTAAAAAGGCTTCGAAAGAAGAAGTGTTACTGGCTACATTTTCCAGATTTACACCTAACCCCTGATCAATGCCTAAAGTCTTGGTTTTATTTATTATATCTGCTTTATATCCATTTTTGAGGGTTTCATCTACTGCAGAGTTGTAAAGACTTATGTCCTGGTCTAAATCTGCTAAATCCCCGTACAATCCAGATGGGATAAGTATGGGAGTCATGAAGTCAACTATGAGCATGTTAGCTCTTCTTCTGTCAAATATTCCCTGGGCATCCATTGGTAGTACGTGGATTATAGGCATGTCCTGTAAGAGAATAGCGCCCCAGTCTTTGGCAGATAGACCAACCTGTTTACCTGGCATCAATTCCACTATGCTGAAGATAGAGAAAATGGCATCTGCATGGTAGACTTTGTTCATCCAGAAGTAAAATGCCAGACAGTTATGGGTTGGTGGCAGAGTTCCAGTATTATACAAGGTGGAATTATCCTGTAACCATCCCCATACTGGTTCGGGAGTGAGTAAAATATTACCGTACTGGATTTTGGGGATTACAATATATTTCCCTGTAGCATTCTCATAGACCATTATTTTACCAGGCCCAAGTCCCCAGTGTTCTATCATTTCTGCCTGTTTATCTGCAGAAAGCTCGTTGAACCACTGCAGATAAAGATTTTCGGGTATGAGTATCACACTACCGTTTTGCACCCTTTTTTCCAGTTCTCCTGGAGCCCAGGTTCCAACGTTACTACCTACTTGTGTCATTAAGGTGGCAAGTTCAGTGGCAGTGGGTAATGGACCATCTCCAACGTTGTATCCCCTTTCTTTGAGTGCTGCCAGGAGTTTAGCCAGACTGGCTGGTGTGTCCAAGTAATAATCGATGTCTGCACCAACATTGGCTTTTCCCCCGCCTTCACTGTAATAGGTGATGACGATTTTTTTCTCCCAGTTATCTTTACGGCGTAGTTCCATCCAGGAAATGGTTCTCTGAGTTAACCATGCTATCTGATAATCTATGGGTTGGTTGTACTGTTTACCAGTTGCAGGATTTGTTTCCTTGGCACTGATTACAATGGGTTCGATTATACCATCTGACTCAGCATAAGCAATCTGGTAAAGTTCTGATGTAGGAACTCCAATGGAACTTTCCTCCCATGCTGAAACATTGGAATTGAACAATCTGATCCCGTCAATTACCGGTACATTCAGTTTTTTCAGGTCTTCTATACCCAGTGATTGGTTTTGAGAGTTTAAGGTTGCTCCCATGGATATTACAATCATGGCATCCACAAATGAAACTCCGTCTTTTATGAAGTAGTTTATGGAATTTCGGTTGGCAGATACATAGGTTCCCACAACAACATTCACGTTATTTGATTCGAATGATCGAACCAGGGCATTGATTAGTGGGGAATCCCTATCCATGTCCGTGTATTTTGATGTTATAATTCCTACAGTTGGATTTGAAGAATTATAGGCGTAACGGTCGGCTGAAGTTGAAGTGTACCATGCAAGATAATCAGTTAGATTGCTGTAAATTTCTGGTGCATCAGGATGGTATATGCCCTCTACAGGTCTGGTGACTGGGGCTTGTACTGTTGCTGTGATGTTGCAGAAATTAACTCCTAAGAAGAGGAGAAGCTGTTTGAAGTTTGCTGCTGAGGGATACTGGAAATATGAGGTTATATTTGAATATTGGGGGTCTTGAAGGTTGACATTATGCAGATTATAAGCTGCTGTAGAGTCCCCAATGGCAATGACGTAGGCTCCATTGTTTCTGGCTTCCAGTACGGTGGGCCTTAAAGTATCCATTACTGAGGCTATGAGATTTTCTAAGACAATTACCTTAGAGTTACTAAGATTGTAACTGTCAGATGTTAAATTATCAACTGTACGACCAGAATAAGCTGTTACGTTGAGTTTATCTGAAATCTCAGGATCTGCGGATGCATTATTTACGGTGATCACGTTGTTAGGGTAACTGCTAACAATAGCAATATTCGGTAAATCACTAGAATCCCCACCAGAGCCTGTATTTTGAAGTGTTACCTCACCTCCCTGTGAATCTTCTGCTGATACTGCCCCACAAAGAAGCAGTGCGAAAACAATTGTTGTTACTAGTAAAATCGCTTGTTTTCTTATATTTTCACCTCCTTTTTGTTTTTGAGCATAACTGAATTAATTCAATAATGCTTGAAAATAATTAAAATATACTTTAATATAAAGATTTTGATGATAATAACTAAAGCTAAAAAAGGAATAAAAAAGGAATATATTCCCAAAAAAGAAAAGGGATAAAATAAATTATCTCTTGAAGAATCCCAGGATACTACTTCTAAAGTATCCGAAACCCACCAGTCCCACCAGGATCAGTACCCCAACTATGGCCACAATAGGCATGCTGGACTGACCTGAAGACTGTTGACCTGCTTCTGAAACTTCGTATGCATTACCTTCCCCAGTGGTGCCTTGTTCTGCTGAGGTAGAGGTCTCCTGTGCAACACTAACATCTCCTGGAGAAACAGTACCCGGTGATGAACTTCCACCACTGGTTTGTCCAGTGCTACTGGTCTGTCCAGTATTGGTCTGCCCATTACTCTGACCAACCTGTCCAGTTTGTCCAGTAGTACCCACACTTACTGCTTCACCAGTAGCTGCATAAAGTACACCGGCAAACTGCTGGAGTTGGTCTGTGCTCAGTGAGGAACCTACAACCAGGTACTGGTTGAAATCCACGTTTCCACAGGTGTGATGGCAGCAGGAAACCCCGTACTCGTTAACCAGTTCCATATATTTATCTTTAAGAGAAGTTAGGAGTTGTGGATCGGCCTGCCACATACCTCTGCGGGAGGCTTCAATAACCCATCCTAGCATACTCTGGGTGGAATAGGCTTGGAAGTCCGTGGTTGCAGTGAATCGATCACTCAATAAGTTTTGAGCAGCCAATGTCCACATCTGGTTAGAAACACATCCTGTAGTGGCTTGTATTCCAAAGAGATTCTCATATCGAGATGCATACTCCATCCAACCACTGGCAGTGCCTAGCAGTGAATCCTGGTAATTGGGATTTAACAGCTGGGATCTCATCTCTAGTTCAACTTCTTCGGTTACGGTTCTGGTTATCACGTTGTTTTTGTTCCTGATATCTGCCAGTATGGCATCTGGATTTCCACCCAGAGTTTGGGATGCCAGTAGCATTCCACCAAACCAGTCATAGTAGTCATCGGTGTCCAGTAATCTCCAGGTGCTGTCAATGGTTTGAGTTACCAGATCCATGTTACCCAGGAGGTACTGGAAAGTGTTTCTGTTTTGCTGGATGCTGACACCATTATCTGTGGTTCTCCAGGCATAAGACACTCGAGAGAGGTATACGCTGGCCAGTTCATTACTAGTACCCCATTTACTGGTATTCGGAACCAGATCAGAGATACCGGTTCCCTCTAAAACCAGACCCCTTAGACCGAAGACGCGGTCTAAAGAACCGTTTTCAGACAGGTGTTTTTTAACGTAATTCTGATCATTGGTTTCTCCTGGTGCTTCTGCTGCCAGTTTCACTGCATTATTCATTAGGTTAATCCATATCTCATTACCAGTGACTGCGGTAGTGAAGACATCAATACGTGGTCGTTGTAGGGTGACTCCATCAATGGTGATGGTTAGGTTTTCCAGTGCAATGAGTTTAGGCATGCTCTGAACATCCCCATTGTCATTCCACTCTGGTTGGACACCTAAAAGGTACAGGAACTCTGCAATAGCGATGGCATCGGTTCTAAGCAACTCGGTCCCCCACATGATCATTCCTATGGTTTCTGGGAATTTACCATGTTCCTTGTAGTAGTCAATTAACAGCTGATCTGCTATTTTTTTAGCGGTTTCCCAGGCAGCTTTAGTGGGCATTTTCTTAGGATTAGCTCCGTAGAAGTTCATACCAGTGGGTAGAACATCAGCATAGGCCGGATCTGCACCTAGACCTGAACTAACAAATCCGCCATTAAGTGCATTCAGGAGGTTGGCCCATTCCTGGTTGTCCCTTATTTTATTAATGGTTTCGTTACAGTACTTCAGATCATCAAGTAGATCAGTGTTGGTAACACCAAGACTATTTGGATCTTCACCATTGGCTATTCTATCTATGTAGGTTCTGATTTGATTGTTTATAGATTCTAGTTCCTCTTCATACTGGCTTTCCTTCTGCATAGCATAATAGTTCACTGAGATTGATGGGTAAAGCACGGTTTTCATGTGTTCTGTTATTTTGGTCATGGATAAGGCTATGGTGAAAACTTCTTCCACCAGTTCATCGCCAGCGAGCACTTTTCCCAGAGTGTGCAGACCCAATGGTATTACGTCGTTTTCAATTTCATGTAACTGGAGATGGATTTCTTCCAACCATTCACCGAAGATTTGTCCGGTTTTCTGATTTTTAAGACCCATTTCGCTGACTTTAACTGTTATCTGTGCTTCCAGGGCGGGTAAAATCTGATAGTTACCCAGGTTTAATGCATTTTCATACTGATGTATCAGGTCATGGATCACGACTAAATCACCGTATAAACCAGATCGTGCCATTGCTGGAGTCATATGGTCTATGATGAGTGCACTGGCCCTGTCCTTTGCCACTAACCCCTCCCCAGGGTTGGATACTATGTAGGGGTTGATGTTAGGTATGTTAGACAGTTGGAAAGGCCAATCATCTTCCTGCAAACCCACATTTCTCCCTGGGAGGAATTCGAGGGTTCCGTGGGTCCCCATATGGATCATAGCATTGGCACCGAAGACCGCCTCCAGCCATTTGTAGAATGCGATGTACTGGTGGTGTGGTGGTAAGTATGCGTCGTGGTAGTTTTCCACTTCTTCCCAGCCCCTGCTGGGTTGAACTGTGATGAACACGTTACCTAACATTATGCCTGGAATTATAATTGATCCGGAAGAAACCATAATGTCCCCTAGGGCAGCACCCCATTTTTCAATGACTTGCTGCTGCAATACTACTGGTAACTGGTTGAACCAGGCCATGTAGGTGGTTGCATTGACCAGTTGTCCGTTGATTTGGAGTTTTTCCAGGTTTTTCTGTACGTACTGTTCCAGGAGGGGCTGTGCCCAGCTACCCTTGTTACCGAATTCAGCGACCAGAGTGTATAATTGTTCAGGAGTAGGTATTTCTTCAGTTCCCAAGTCATAACCAGTTTCTCTTAGTTTTATGAGTAGATCATGGACACTCTGGAAAACATCCAGGTAAGATGCCCCCATTTCTGCTTTTCCCGGCGGGTAGTTGTAGAGTATGATGGCTATTTTCTTCTCGGCATTGGGTAATTCCTTGAGTATAGCCCACTGATTAGTTAAACTGGCAATTTTTTTGATTCCGGCACTTATAACATGTTCAGTGTAGTCTTCATCACTGTAAGATATGACAATAGGGCTGAAAACACCCTCGAAACTGGGATAGGTTACGGCAAATGTCCATTCATATTGAGCTCCAAGTGGATTGGTTAAACTACTCTGTTCAAAGAGTTGAACTGCCTTAATTGCTTTGATGTTCATTCTCTCCAGTTCAGTTAAGGCCCCATCACCTTCGAAAAGGTTGGCATAGTTGAGGGACCAGCTGTATAATGAGGTTACTGCTGATACGCCCCTTGTTAATGGTCCGTTACCATCTTTTCCCAGTACCAGTTCTTCTAAAAGGCTGCTTATGGGTGGGTTGGTAGCTCCCTGGAACAGGTTCACCACTGCCCTGCCCTGATTTTCATATTCAGTTATCAAAGCATCAATGGCAGGTGCCCATACTCCTCCCGGACTGTAACTAGTTATTACTATGAATGGTCCGGTTATTTCCGGTTTGTTAGTGTTGTACCATGTTTCAAACTGTTGGTATAAGTTATCACGAGATGTTGCTGCCCATGCACCATAATCTTCATCAATCCATTTCAGACTGTAGTATGGTGCGATGTACCCTGGGTTTTGCTCGATCCAGTTTTTAATCTGTGTCTGGGTGGGAACTGCAGATATGGTTCCCAAATCTTTGTGGTATAATCCCCAGTCTGGTGTGGCCATTACCGGGCCTTTGCCATTCTGGGTAGGATCCAGTGAAGTTTCCCCCAGGAGGAAATAGATATATTCCACCATGTTCTGCAGGTTGGCCTGTAATGCTGCACCTGTAGCCAGTGCATAGTAGGATCCCACATAGGTGTTTTCCACAGTGTCTGCGGTGTCACTTGTATCATGTCCTCCTAAAAGATGTAAACCATCCCCACCGTAAGGGTCAGTGTCCGGGTCACAGGTAGGGTATCCGAAACCATTGGAAATTTTGTAGTTGAGATTGGCTGGGCTCTGGAGCAGTTCATCATACCATGAATCTCCCCAGCTGGTTCCAGGCATGGCCATGTCCAGGTAGGCAAAATTCACGTATTGCATGATCCAGTCATTTACTGGTGAAGAGCTGGTACTCCACATGTCCAAATAAATCAGCCTTCGATTGTTTAAATCTTTGATTCCCTGTCCTTTTTCAGGCACTGAACTAAGTATAGCAATATCAGGTAGGAATGTATGGTTCAGCTGGAATTCAGGTACAGGCAAACCAACTGGTGTCACATTTGAAATGTAGGTTTTGTAGGTAGAGTAAGCTATTTCCACCTTGAAACTAGTGAGTGATGATAAGAAACTGATATCATACACCCCATTGGCGTTAGTGGTCCCAGTGGCAAATACAGAGTCATCAACTGGATTTTTAATGGTAATAGTCGCACCATTCACTGGAATAGCACCTGTAATGTTTGTATAAGTCCCTGAAGTTTCATTGTAGATTTCCTTGACTACACCATAGATTCTAGGATCCTGATCTACCTGATTTTCTGAAGCTTCACCAGGATTATCTGTGGAATTCATCTGAACTTGACCTGTATCAGTACCCCCATTTAGATCTTCTGCTGATACCGCTCCACAGAGGAACAGCGTGAAAACAATTGCCATTACTAGTAAAATCGCTTGTTTTCTCATATTTTCACCTCCTTTTTTTGTTTTTTAGCAAACTGATAATTCAGTTTACTTGAAATTAATTAAAGTATTATTGAATAAATAATTTTCCATAATAATTTAAAATAAATCAAGTAAACTTTATATAAGATGAAGTTCAAGGAATGGTTGACAATCCATACACCTATAAAATTGACACCAATAGGGTCCAGTAAACCTCCTTAGTTTTCCTAAAGGTGCCAAAAAGGGACCTATTACCATATAGGTCCTTAAATCTATTTTAACATCAAAATTTAAAAAAATCCCGCCAATTATGGGGGTAAACAATGAAACTTACAGTTATACACCCTGCAGTTTACGTTTTGTACTATTTCATTCTGATAATCTTCGCCTTTTTATACAACGATCCCTATTATCTTATATCTTTTTTAATCTGTATTTCAGTTTTGATAGCATTACAGGGCATCAGTCATGAATTTAAAGGTTTAATTAAATTTTTCATCCCCATGTCCCTCTTAATTATTATCCTAAATCCCCTAACATCCCATGTGGGAACCACCCAAATTTATATCACCGGAAACTTTTCAATCACACTGGAAGCCCTGATATATGGAATTTTAATGAGTACTTCCCTTTTAATTATTTTACTGGTATTCACATCTTATAACCGCGCTGTATCCTATCAGGAAATGCTTTACCTTTTTTCAAAGAGATTTCCTCATATCTCAATGGTTATCATAATGGCCCTGCGTTTTGTTCCCCTGTTAAGTTACAGATTAAGTGATGTAAATAAGGTCTTCAACTTTAACCAAAAAAGAAGCAGAAGTGGAGCAGGAGAATCTCGGGCGGATAAAATTAAAAAAAATGCCAATAAACTGGCAGTTGTTGTTTCATGGTCCATGGAAGAATCCATGCTCACAGCAAAGTCAATGAAAGCAAGAGGATATGGTATTAAAAAGAGAACCAGCTATCTTTCATATAACTTCAGGAGAATTGACTATCTTTTCCTTTCATTAATCCTGATCACAACCATCACGAGCATATTGGGCCTCCTTCAGGGTTACGGGAGAATAGAAGTTTATCCCACCATCAGCTTCAATATTTCTAAGGATATTTTGAGCATATACTACCTTTCATTCCTAATATTACTTATTCCCATGATATACATGGAGCTTAGAGAAAGAATGGTATGGTATGAGTTTAGAACTAAAAAACAATAATTGAAAATTTCTGGATCTTTATTGATTGAAGTTTACATGTTTACCGGACTTAGGGAGGATATATTATATGAGTTTAATCAAATTTGAAAATTTCAGTTTCCAATACCCTCATCAGGAGAATGCGCTTTCTGACATAAATCTGGAGGTAGAAGTAGGAGAATTCGTTTTAATGTGCGGACCTTCTGGTTCTGGTAAAAGCACCCTACTATCTAACCTTAAAAATGAAATACGACCTGTGGGAGACTCATACGGCAACATTTACTATGATGAAAGAAACATACTGGATATGCCCCATGAAAAATCCGCCTCAGAGATCGGATTTCTATTTCAGAATCCAGAAGATCAAATGGTGTCTGATAATGTATTGCAGGAAATTGCATTTCCCCTGGAAAATATGGGGATTTCCACCGTTGAAATTCGAAACCGGGTAGCAGAAATGACTGCCTTTTTCGGCCTGGATAAACATCTTTATAAAAATGTCAATGAACTCTCAGGAGGCCAAAAACAGCTGGTAAACCTGTGCTCACTCCTGGTTTTAAAGCCCAAATTACTTCTTTTAGACGAACCAACATCACAACTTGACCCAATTGCCGCCTATGATTTCCTGTCCATACTAAGAAGACTCAATGAGGAGTTTTCCATCACCATAATTGCAACCGAACATAAAATAGACAACATGTTCCCTTTCATAGATAAAACCGTGTTCTTGAAGGACGGACACATCCAGTACAGCGACAAACCACGCAACATATGTTCAAAAGCATGGTCAGACCATATTTTCCGTAATTACCTCCCATATGTAACCCGAATAAACTTCCTACTCCAGTCAAAATATGATTATTTAAGTAAACTGGATATACCATTGAATATAAGGGAGGGGCGTTCTAATCTCAATCTCCTGAATAAAGAGTTAAAAAAGTATCAAACATCATTATTACCTGCAGAACCTAAAACCACGGTTTATGAAAAGTTTAATAATGAAAATCAATTCGATAAAAACCAAGATTTTCTAGTGAGTTGTAAAGATATTTGGTTTGGTTATGTGTCAGAAAATGTTGTTTTAAAGGGCATTTTTATGGACATCAATCAGGGTGAATTCATAAGTATACTGGGAGGAAATGGAACTGGTAAAACAACCTTATTACAGATATTAGCCCGACTTATAAAGTCTAAAAAAGGTAAAGTCCGTTACAGGAAAGATCTGAACATGGGATACGTTCATCAAAACCCTATGATCCATTTCAGGCAGGAAACGGTTCAAGAAGAGTTTTCAGAAGCTTCTTCAGAATGGACCGAAGACCATTCCAGCCCGGTGGATGGAGAAGTCCAAGAAGATGGATTTAAATTATTTAAATCCATTTTTAAATCTAAATATCATTATTCTTCAGGGAAAACTAATTATTCCAACGTAATACCTTCTGATTCCAAAACACGAAATTTTATATCTGAAGATGAAAAAATGGAATTGGTCGAACTTTTTGGATTGTCCTGTCTCTTGGATAAACATCCCTATGATTGTAGTGGTGGTGAACAGCAAAAAATAGCCATTGTAAAAGCTTTATTAACCAAACCGGATATTTTATTTTTGGATGAGCCCACCAAGGGAATTGATCCGGTTAGTAAGCTTTATCTTGCAGATTTAATGAAAAAATTGCAAAAAGAAGGATTGACCATTGTAATGACCACTCATGATATTGATTTTGCAGCAGAATACTCTGAAAGATGCATACTGCTCTTTGATGGAGGAATACAAGTTGATGATCATCCGAAAGCCATCTTTGCTAATAATAATTTCTACACCACCTTTGTAAATCGGATGGTGAAGGATTACCTTCCAGATGGTGTGACCCTGAATGATGTTAGGGATGGGTGGGTAGTTTAAGCCTTTTTGCACTGTTTATCCATTTGATGGTGTATATCTAAGCCACTAATTCTTATAGTTCATTTTTACTTACACAGTATGTAACTGGATCCTAAACAAGTATAATGATTCTGGGGATAGGGGCTTTTGACCTTGACAAACATAAGTTACCTGCTTCGTGTCCGGTATATTCCATAAATCAGAAGCACAACCAGTAATGCTGCGGATAACAGTTTGGCAGAGAAAGGAACAAATCCAGTATACACTTCAAGATTAGTTATGGTAACTGCGTGCAGGAAAAAATCACTGCATAAATTTACAATATAACCCACAACCAGGGATACAATCACAATGGATGAAATGTAAATTGTGAAGAATCTTTTTTTGAATTTACTTAGGATCATGGACATGGCAGCCATGTTGGTGGCAGGGCCAGCATAGATAAAAACCAGGACGCTTCCGGGTGTGAATCCCATGAAAATAAAGGCCAATGCGAGGGGAATGGAAGCTGTGGGGCAAACATAGAGGGGAATGGCCGCCAGAAGTAGGATGAAAGTGATAGAACTGGGTCAGATGCAAATATCCTTAATAAGTCCCAGGGCATCCCCATGTTCATTAGAGTACCCATTAATGCCGCAAAAAAAAGTCCGATTAAAAGGGAAGTTGAAACCTCGGAAAAGGTGTTGAAAGAGTACCTAAACACCTCTTTGAGTTTATCATAGATTTCATCTGCCTTATCAGTAGGTGGTGAAGATCCTTCCTTTAGATCACTGGAATGATCCTTACCCCCATCAAAATCTAATATTGCCGAGTTGCAGTCCCCGCAGTGTTCATTCTCCAGACTGGAATCAGTGATTTGATGAGTTGGAGTTTTAACATTCGTATTTTTCTTAGAATGGGAATCCAGCTTAAATGTTTTATTGGCTGTTTGATTTACTTCACTAACCTCTCCAAAAAGATGTACCAAAATTCCTGCAGTTATCCCTGAAAGCGTAGCCAGTAATGGGCGCATTAGTGTTAAAGGCAGGCCTAAAAAGGAGTAGGAAGGTACTATGGAGCTTACACTGAACCCTGATGTTGAAACCAGAAATGATGCTGCAACTGAATCCTTGATTCCTTTATCTTTCAGGGCTATGGCTGCCGGTACAATTCCACAGGAGCATACCGGGAGGGGTAAACCAATCAAAATTCCCTTTAATATTCCCCCCATGGTTGAATTACCCATTAACTTTCCCAGTGAATGACTTGGGAGAAGAATATGAATGAATCCTGCCAGTAAAAATCCTAAAAGGATGAAAAATGAATTTTCAATGAGTATCAGGTAGAAAAATTGGAAAAAATTTGCAATAAAACTCATGAATTCACCATTTTAACTGAATATTAATAAATAAACAACCTAGTTTGACATCAATTGTTGATAAATAAGTTTTAGGAATCTTAAGAACTTTTGAAATCTTCTCCAGGGTTCCACTGATTATCGGAATGTTTCCAGGTTCCATCCCAGGTTTTATTGTTAACTGTGGCAGATACAAAGGCTTCATCCTTTGATTTGAATTTTATGGAAGTCCAGATAATTGATTTATCAGTGATGTTCTCTTTCCCAGCAACATAGGTTTTAACTATACCATCTAACTCATCAAAGAGTTTACTCTCCTCAGTGGAGTTTATTCCAATGTAACAATCAGTACAGTTGGTACAATCGGAACAGTCTTCTTCTTCTTCTATGCATCCTGAAATGGACACTATTATCGTTAGAATGAATATTAAAATAATTAAAAGGCATATTTCAAATTTTCGATTTGACATTAATATCTAATTTAGTTGACTAGATTTAAATTTAATTGATTAATTTATGTTCTTACATTTTAAGGATGCTTTTGTAGGGAATAAAAATGGTGGATTTAATGATTAATTTTTTACCAAATTAAAACCCTTTTTTAAAAATTTAAATATTTTTGATTCGGTTTTCCTTTCCGGTAAATGTTCAAAACCGCAGTTAGGACATCTTACCATATTACAGTTATGGGTGGGGCATCCCTGGCAAGTGGCATTTTTTTCATTCTCATCAAACACATATCCACAAATTTTACATTTCATGTATTACACTCCTAAAAATTGAACTCCTTGATTAGAAGATTTAAAAGTTTAATTAAAGATTAATTAAAGATTTAAATAAAAAAAGCACAATTAGGGGGTAACTAAGAGGTTTTCCATTGGCAGAGGATGATGTAATATATTAACCCCCTAATTGGATATTAAATGGGAAAAAAGGTTTATTTTTCTTTTTTCCGGTCTGGATCTACACTGGAAGATTTAACATCCTTATCTTCCTTGCAACTCTTACCACGAATTCCACATCGACAACTCACGAAATCACCTCCTAAATAATTTAACATAATTTTTATTAATCATATTCTTCAGAATCCCAGGAGTAATCCTCCCTGGTACACAGCGAATGAGACTACATATGCCACAACAAAGGTATATCCGGCAGCAAATGCCGGCCATTTCCAGGAGTTGGTTTCCCTCCTGATGGTGGCCAGGGTGGCCAGACAGGGTATGTACAGCAGGATGAATACCATGTAAGCATATGCCGACAGGGGTGTGAATACTTCCTGTATGGCTGCAATGAACCCTGGATCTTCTTCAGGTGCTACTTCTTCAACAGCTTCAGCAGATGCTGTTTCATCAGAAGATTCAACAGAAACTTCACCAGATGCTGGTTTACTTGATATTTCACCAGAAGATTCCGCAGTAGCTGCTTCATCAGTTGTTCCCCCAGATCCATCTTCCCCCACACCATACAGAATACCAAATGTACTTACCACCACCTCCTTGGCCACGAAACCATAAATTATGGCCACTGTGGCTTGCCATTCACCAAATCCAAGGGGTGCGAATACTGGGGATAATACAGTGCCTATTTGTCCGGTGATACTTTCCTGTGAAGCATATTCCACTCCCACTGGTAAACTACTCAATGCCCATATCACCACAGATAGTACTAGAATTAGGGTTCCTGCCTTTTTCAGGAAGAGCACTCCCTTTTCCCACATGTGAATGATGGCCCCTTTAGCCGTAGGTATCCGGTAAGGGGGAGTTCCATTACAAATGGTGCGGACATTCCCTTGAATATGGTTTTCTTGAATATAGCTGCCATTACAATCGCCACCACTATTCCCAGGATGTATAGGGAAAAGATAACCCATCCCTGGTATGCGGAGAAGAATGCTGCACCCAATAGAGCATAAACTGGTAACCGTGCACTGCAGGACATGAAGGGAACGATTAACATGGTTAAAAACCGATCTCTCTCATTTTCCAGGGTCCGGGTGGCCATTATTCCCGGCACGGCACATCCAAAACCCAGTATCATGGGTATGAAAGATTTTCCATGTAAACCCACCAGTTTGTGCATGAAACGATCCATTACAAATGCTGCTCTGGCTAGATAACCACTGTCTTCAAGTAAACTGAGTACCAGGAATAAGATGAAAATTATGGGTACGAATACCAGTACACCACCAACCCCACCAATTATTCCATCCACAATAAATGAAGTTAAGAATCCCTCTCCCAGACTGGCAGATACTGTTTCCCCCAGCCAGACGAAAGCCTCTTCAATGTAGCCACCTAACGGATCACCTACAGTAAAGGTTATCTGGAATGTTAACCACATTATCAGGAGAAATATGGGTATTCCCAAATATTTATGGGTCACGATTCTGTCTATTAGATCAGATCGGGTGACTTTATCGATCTTGGGTTTTTTAACTGATTCTGAAACCAGACCAGCTATAAATCCATAGCGGGCATCGGTTATGGCAGCATCGGCATCATCCCCAAAAACATCATTAAAATGCCTCTGGATCTTTTTAACACTTTTCAGAACCCGCTGCCCCTTACCAGATTCTTCAACTTTTTTAATGATTTCTGGATCATCTTCCAGTAATTTAAGGGCGATCCAGCTTGAAGGAGCATCAAACATTGATTTATTATCTGCTCCAGTAAGATCCTGGTTAATGATATTTTCAATCTGTTTTACGTGTTCAGATACTTCATTCCCGTATTCTAATCTGTCCAAGACAATGTTTGGAGATTTTGAAATTTTTAATATAGTTTTAAGGAGTTCTTCACTACCAGTTTCATCCACTGCTTCAATTTCAATTACTGGTACTCCTAAAAGTTGGGAAAGCTCATTTTTATTGATTTTCAGTCCTTTTTCCCGGGCGAAATTATTCATGTTAAGTGCTAGAACCAGGTTGGCACCTAATTCCATCATTTGAACGGTTAAATAAAGATTTCTCTCAATATTAGCAGCATCAATAACATTAACAATGACATCGGGCTTTTCACTCACAATGTAATCTCTGGAAACCACCTCTTCCATTGAGTAGGCGGTGAGGCTGTAGTTTCCTGGAAGATCAACCACTTCTATTTCCTGCTGGTTGTATTGGAAGGTTCCTTCCTTTTTTTCCACGGTTTTACCAGGCCAGTTACCAACATGCTGTCTCATGCCAGTCCAACGGTTGAAAAGGGTACTTTTTCCCACATTAGGGTTTCCTGCCAGGGCTATTCTTATTTTATCCATTTTAACCACCTTCAGCTATCATAGGATTGTTATTAACTAAATTCGACCATTATCTTCTGTGCCTGTCCTCGTCCAATGATAAGTCGTGACCCCTTAACATCTACGATTAATGGTCCTGGGATGTCATTTTTTATGACCTTTATCTGGGAATCTTTGTATATCCCCATCTCTGAGAGTTTCTTTTTGAATTTGCCACCGTGCCATACCTGGACGATTCTCAGATTATCATTTTCAGTGGCCATTGCTAAGCTCATCATTTTATCTCGATCTCAATTTGTTTTGCATCTTCCTTCCGTAGGGAAAGGGAATATCCCTTTATTTTTACTTCAATTGGATCTCCCAGAGGTGCTACTCTTTCCACCTTAATGTCAGACCCACGAACAAGACCCATTTCCATTAAATGTTTTCTGACTTCACCTTTACCTTTAAAGGCTTTTATTACTCCGGTTTCGCCTTGTTTTAAATTATTTAACGATTTGATCATGTTAAAGTGCCTCACTAATTTTTTTTGTTATTTGTAACCAAGTCAAAGTTAGGAAACCCTAACTTTATTAGGATAACCTAACTTTCTTAGGTAAACCTAACTTTTTCATCCTTTATAAATGTTTTGACTCTTAAAAACATTGCACAAAATTTAACCAAACACTTGAATTTACAAAAATAACGAAAATTAAGCGTTATTTAAATGATATCTATGCTGAAATTTAGGATAATCAATTAAATTTATATATCAGTAAATCGAAGATAAATTAAAATTTACTTTAAAATAAATCAAGTTTATTTGAGGAGGGAGTGAATGGACTTAATGGTTTTCGGTAGCTGGGTGCTATTTTTTGCGTTGATTATTGGAATAATTTTAGCCTTTTTCAGGATTTTTGAAGAGTCAAAGCCCAGTGTGGAACATCTGGTGCTGGTTGCAATTCTGGTTGCAATATCAGTTATGGGAACACTTCCCACGGCTGCTGTACCGGGACTACAAGCCGCATCTTTTATAATAATCATGACTGGAATAGCATTTGGAAAGGAAACCGGTTTTATTACCGGAGTTTTAACTCCACTGGTAATGAGCCTGTTTTTAGGATTAGGATACTGGACCGTGTTGCAGATGATTGCATGGGGACTGATGGGATTAACTGCAGGAATTTTGAGCACCAAACTTGAAAAAAGCAAGTACTTAAGAGCAGGGTTTGGTTTTGGTTGGGGATTCTTTTACGGATGGATAACCAACATATCCATGCTACCATTCCTTAGCAGTATCACTTTAACCACGGTGTTTGGTGTTTACGTTGCAAGCTTCCCCTTTGACCTGGTGCACGCAGTTACCAATACAGTACTTCTGGTTCTCTTCTACAGTTTATTTGAAAGGATATTCAAAAGGGCGAAGGATAAATTCATCAATTCAGCAGAAAGTAAAAGTTCACTTAGAAGTCAATAAACAACCATCACCATTTTTTAAAACATTGCTAATGTTTATTAGATTTTAAGAGAAGGAGAATAAATTTGAAAATTCAAAATGAAGCAAATGACAGTTTCAATGCAATCCATTTAATTCACGAAACCAGCACTGGAGAAAAGGTTTTAAGATACAGGAAATCCATTGTTATCCAGTTACCTGGGAAAAGGAACACATTAACTGCTTCCTGGATCAATGGAGGCTACCGGGAAGATATTCAGGCCATCTTCAACCATCAGTTAAATCAAAAGGAGCTTGATTACTTAGAAAAAGGTAGTGTTCAGGGATTTATGAAGAAACTGGCAGAAAATTTAAGTTTGGACCCTGATAAAACTTCTGGCTTTTTAACTGTGGCAGATATGGCTAACATGGCCATAGTAACTGAAACTTATAGGGAGATAGAAGTTACTGCCATAGTCACTGCAGGAATTGAGGTGAATGGTGGGCGAGCTGGAGATAATGCGTCATACTATGAATTAAATGGAAAGTATGAATTTAGGGTAGGTACCATCAACACCATCCTTATAATAAATTCCAATCTTTCTGAAAACACACTTTTAAGATCAGTGCTGACCGCAGCAGAAGCCAAAGCAGTTGCTCTCCAGGAACTAATGGCTCCCAGCAAGTACTCTAATGGTGTTGCAACCGGTTCCGGAACCGATAACATCGCAGTTATCTCCAACATGGAAAGTGAAAACGTTCTACTTACAGCAGGAAAACATTCAAAACTAGGAGAACTCATAGGAAAATCGTTAATTAAGGCTATAAAACAAGCTTTATCCAAACAAAGTAATTTGAATCCTAAATCACAGTGTGATATGTTATTAAGGCTGGAGCGTTTTGGATTTAACCAGGAAAACTACTGGGAACATGTTAAATCCACCTACAAAAATCAGGATAAAACTAATTTCATACCAATACTTTATCATTTTTCGAAAAATCCAGTGGTTGTGTCCCTGGTTGCATCCATCCTGCACATTGTAGATGAAATAAATTGGGGATTGATAAGTGAACCAGTAGGTAAAAAAACTGCAATTTACCTAATGAAAACATTACCCTCAGTTTTGCAGATCAGGAACCAGCCAAATTTCAGTGAAATAATGGATCAAAAAGATTCTATTATCCAAAACTGGATCAGAGTTAGTTCATGGTGTATTGTAACTATTGCAGAGAAAAATGAAGTTGATAATACTATTTAAAAAAAAATAGTCTTTTTTTATGTGTTCTTCTCCATACATATCTTTAAAACCGGTTTGGGATAGAGTGATCCAACCCCTTCACATCCATCTTCTATTTGGGTAATCATTCCAACATCACTCCCCTCTTCTTCCAATTCTATAACCATTGTTTCAGACTCTACAGCTCCGGGATCCTTTTCAATGCACTCCTTGACCTTTGACTGGATTGTCGTTGCATCTTCGACATCGATCATGCTCACTATCTCCAACTGCTGCTGGAAACGTTCTATAGCATCATCCGGTAAGTTTTCTATAAAAGGGATGGCACCAGTGGCCCCTACTATCTTCCTTTTTTCCGGATCCACACCACTGAAATGGAGGGCCTCAATACTTTGACCGGTGATGTGCCCCTGCACCTCTGAACCGCAAAGGATCAGGAATCTGATGTTGGGATTGGAAATAAGGTTAGCCACCATCTTTTCAATTCCCAGGTTTTCGGTTTTACAGGGCCCGGCAATTGCTGCCCCTCCATCCACCAACACCCCTTCAATATGGGAAGCAAGGGTAGCACCAGCCACACAACTTTTTGGATCCCCCACTATGTAATCTCCATTTATAACTGGCCATCCTTCTGCTGCTTCTTTCTTTTCAACCAATATAACACCTCCGTGTCTAGATTAAATGATCATTATTTTATCTGATTTCTCAGAATATAAATATTTCCATTTTACTTTATTATTAATCAAGTAAAATTAAATAATTCAAAGGATAATCGAAAACAACTACAACATATTAAAACCATTAATCCATTAAAGCTCCTTAGTTTTCCTAACAGTGCCGAATGGATGGAATTATACATCATAAGTCGCCTTATTCCCCAAAAACCAGAATATGAGTTCAAAAACTATGCAAAGAAAGATATTTAAAAAAATGATATACCCCGAAAAAATAAATGGGGGAGATATTATTTACCGAGCTCGGAAATATCCATATCCAATTAGACAAACCAAAGCAATGACCCCAACTATTGCAGCTAAAGGCAATCCCGAATCTGATGATCCCGAATTATCCCCATCACTAACCTCATATGCCTTGGCATACCCATTATCACCAGGGCTGGTACTTTCTTCGGACTGGGGCCGCTCACTAGAACCATCAGAATCACTAATACTCTGAGATGTTGCACTAGCAGTTGAACCAGTAGTTTGAGACTGGGTGGCAGGTTGTTGGGTTTGACTTGGAATTTGGCCGGGTGCAAACTGAGAATTACCTGTTGCTTTATAAATCTCCGAATTCAACTTGGCTAGAAGATCAGGATTCAAGTTTTTAGAAGCCCATTCTATCATGGCCAGGTTTCCGCAGCTACAGTCACAACAGGCCACACCATTGGTGGCTATCAACTGAGCCCAAGTATTTTTCACCATATTTAGAGTAGCTTGATCAGTTTTCCAGTAACCCTCGTATGCTGCTGTGAGCAAAGTTCCTGTGATGCTGATCATAGAATAGGCATTGTTTCCCGTGGAAAGCCATTTAGTAACTCCTAAATTGTACTGATCCTTAACATAGGTATTGGCTACTTCCTCCCACATCCAGTTCTTGACTGTGCTTGGACTGGTAACTTGCCACCCCCACAAGTATGATACAAACTTGTTGGAAATGTATCTAGCCCCACTGTAACCTTCACCCATCATTCCCTGTATCCATTCAGGGTTGAAGTACCGACTCCTCATTTCCTGCGCCATGAACTGTTGCAGTGAGTATATTTGAGGGTTGTTGGTGTTGGCATAGTACAGTACGTTGAGGTTTGGTGCTTTTCCATTGTTCATCATCTCAATGGCCATAGATAATCCACCATAGTAATCGTAGTAGTCGTCGTTGTCGAGTACACCATATAAGTTTGTGCATCGACTGTGGTATGCTATTTCGATGCCTTTAAGAAGTTCTCTGAATAAATCAGGGTTGCTGATGCCCCAGTTTCGCTCGGTGTAGGAGTGACTCATACGGTTGATATAAACATCCGCTACTTCTTCCCTGTTCTCCCAAGTCCAGCTCTGTTCAACTGCCTTGTTAACACCAGCACCGTATTCACCCACAGGTGGTGCGAATATTCGAGTTATGGCGAGTTCTCCAGACTCATTAGATGATATTCCCTGACCTATAAATCCTAAAGTGGATTCAATCCAGTGTTTGGCTATATAGTTCTGATCCAGGGATTCATCTCCTTTGAAGTTGGTGTATTTGGCATCTACCAGTGTTAGCAGCACATAATCAAGGGCAGTAGTCAGTTGAGGATACTGTACAACGATCTGGTTGTATGATGCTGCTAGAGCAAGTCGATAGGAACGGTCCATGTTGGTCAAGAGTCTGGGGAATAGATCACGGAATAAGCCGCTGGTAGTTACAACCACGTCAACTCTTGGTCTTTTGGTTACTGCTGCTAAACCATTAGCAGTCCTTACTGCATTGAGATCGCTTAAAAGGGTTGCCATTGGAGTGGCGGTGTATTTCATTTCCCACTTCTTACTGACTGTGTTGTACGTCCAGGGCTGTATCCCCAGCATTCTAAGCACAAACGATACCATGGTACCATCATCACGGGCTGTTTCCACACACCATACTACCGCTGCTATCTTCTCCGGAATATTATCCAGTTGGGCTAAGGCCATATCTGCCAGTTTTTTACCAAGATCCCAGGCAACCTGGGTAGGCATTTTACTCTCATCTAAGGCATAAAAGTTTATACCAGTTGGGAGTGATTCAGGAGACTTAATGGGATCGTTTCCTTTGCCTGGAGTAACATATCCTCCAGAAAGTGCCTCAACCAGGGAATCCATCTCTGATGTGAAACTGTTCCTGATTTTATCAGCGTATGACTTTGCATCATTGAGTTTTGCTTGTAAGGTAGCATCTGTAGTTAATTCTGCTGCCGTTTTTTGGCCGGTAATGATCTGCAGTATCCAATTCTGTGCTTCCTGGTTCAGTTGTCCTGCCTGTTCTATGGTTAGATCATTATAGTTCCAGGTAGGATGCATAACCTGACAGATTAGTTTCTGAAGTGATGAACTGGTGGAACTGTCAACTGAAACAATGGAAGTTGCCAGAAGTGCTATTTCCTGGTCAGTCCATGATTGTCCGAAAGTGTGAAGACCATAGGGTAACAGGGTATCCTGCAAATTCACCAAGTAGTCATGGATCTCTTCTATGTCTGCATCGTTGATGTTATCTGGATTGATGATTCCCAGATCTGTAGCCAGATTCATCTCTTTTACTTTATCTGCAATAGCCTTTCGGTAATGTTCCTTCATATCTTGAGCTGCTGTTTCATAAAGATTTAGAAGATCCTTTAACTCTAGTAATCCTCCATATAAAACTACAGTTTTAAGTGGTGGAGTCAGGTGATCGACAATCACAGCCAGACCTCTTCTTTTAGCCTGTGTTCCTTCACCAACTCCATCCATGATGTACAGATAGACAGAGGGTATGTCTCCGGCCATTATGTCTGAGTAATCAAACTGAGATAGTGCCACTTGTTTAGTGGGCAACCATTCATAGCTGGCGTGCCTTCCCACGTGTACTTGTGCATCGGCATTAAACTGCTGGTTGATGTAAGCATACCACGCTAGATACTGGTGAGTTGGGGGAACTACGGTACTATGATAGAATTTGCTGGCGTCTGCTTCCCATCCTCTCTGTGGTTCAGGACCTATGAAAACATTTCCAAACCGAAGTCCAGGAATAACAATATATTTTTTACCGTTACGAGTAACTGTCATTATATTTCCTGGTGCCTGCCCCCATCCATTTAGTCCAGGGATAGACAGAGACTGGAATGCTGTTTTTGCATTGAAAAATGCCATCCAAGCATCTGTATTTCCACCTATTACCTCTTTCAAGGCATTGCCCATGTCTTTTATGAATCCAATCGCTTGTGTTGCCTTTTCAGGATATGTGTTGGCCAGGGAGATCATTTCCTCAGTCCATTTATCAATGGTTTTAATGGTCATAGCCTTTACAACATCATTGTTTGCCCCGTAAGATACTCCCAGTTTAGTTACTTCTTCGATGTATCCTACTGGTCCTTCAGTTACCTGTTTTTGGGCTAGTGGGTGTAGTGTATTAAACCAAGCTATGTACTCGTCGGCATCCCAGAGGATGGTGTTAGGGTTATTAGCCAGCTCTTCCAAGACTCCTGGAGCCCAATTTGCAACGTTAATTCCGCGTTCGATCATTAAGCTAACTAGAGCATCACCATTCTGTGGAATGTCCTCTACAGTGTATCCTTCTAATTTTAATCTATTTAAGATTCCAACTATGGTGTCCGGGACGTTCAGGTAGGAAGCTCCAATGTTTTGTTTTCCTGGTGGGTAGTTGTAGTACACCAAAGCGATCTTTTTGTTGGCATTATCCATGTATTTTAGATCAGTCCAGTTTTTTACTCTGCTGGCTAATTTTTCTATTCTTTCCGTTATGGCTTTGTAACTTCCGATCATTGCTCCGGTAACTGTGTCCATCTCTGTTTCAGTGGTAGCGACAAATATGGGCTCTACTATTCCCTGTGTTTCAGGTATGGCTATTTGATAGTAACTATCACTCCACATTAGACCATCATCTGAAGTAAGCCATTCCCCCTCACTTCTTTTAGTGGAAGTCATGGCACGGAATACTGGTACGTTCATGTTGCTTAAGAAACTGTTGGTCTGTTCTAGGAAGCCTGAACCAAGAGTGAAGGTATAAAAACTCACCAGAGCATCTATTCTGTACTTGTATTTGGATGGGTTAGCTTCGTACTCTGTGCTTGTTACTACATGGGTTGTTTCTGCCGGATCGTAAACAAAGAATTTGATCATTGCCGAATAAACATTGGTCGGTAATGTTCCATTGGTTCCGGAATAGTAACCAACTACAGGTATTACATTCACACCCTGTGCCACCATTTTTTCGATAGTTGTCTGGAAGAAATCCATGTTACCTGAAAGTAATGATCCTTCACTGGATACCAAGCCAACAGTAGGTTTAGATGGATCCAGGGGGTATTGTGCCAAGTAACTTTCTAAATTGGTGTAAATAACTCCATCCCTATATAGCATCTCCTTTGAGAATGTTCTTGCAGGGGCAGGTGTCCAAGTCCATGGATTACCATTCAAATCCGCAAACTTCTTTAAGACCCACTTATACTGATTTTCATAGTTTTCTGTACCTTTATTGGCATAATAAATTCCCGAATCAATCCATTCTTCAAACCAGAGATATCCGTTGGCTTTAGAATAAGTTGCTTTATACTGATTTATTCTCTGAATGTTTCCATTCTTAAGGTCATAGAGAATAGTATTTTTAGTGCTTGTATCCCCAATAACTCCATCAGATATCCAAGTTCCATCAGATTTCTGGAATATATACTGTCCATTTATCTGGCTAAGTTTTGTTACAGAGGGGTCACTTTCCAATATTAGGAATATTTTGTTGGGTTTATTCTTGAGTATTTCTGGGTTTGCGGATATTACATTTTTGAAATTATTCATTCCGGGTTCAAATATCCATTCCGCTATTATTATGTCTGCGTTTTCGATTAATGCCTTGAGATCAACAGTTGACATTTGCCCTATCTGAGTTGTAGTTCTTATATCGAATTTTACAAGCCATGTACTCTTATCATTAGGTTTATAACCCAATTGAGTTGGATTGATAAGGTCCATGATATGATGAGCTGCATCGTTAGTCATCCTTGTACTTTCAGAAGAGTGTATAATTAACACTTGCGGATCCTTCATGGTCTGAGATTCATTTTCAGAGCTTGAATTCTGCTGTTCTAAATATTTCTGGTTTTGAGTTTCTGAAAGTTCTGCAGCTCCTCCTGAATCACCTACCAGCGTAGTATCTTCTGCTGCTACAGTTCCTGATAGCACCAATGCAAAAACAAAACATGTTGTTATTAGAATTACTCGTTTTGTAACTTGTTTTCTCATCCTTTTCACCTCCTTTTACATTTTTTATCATGACAAATTAATTGTCAGACTGAATTTATAATAATACTATATATAACATTTGTGTTATTACAAATGAATGTAATTTGAACTTAATAGTAATAAAAAATTAATAATTAATACAAAGATCATGATTCATGCCGGTTTTTTATTACCACCAAGGGTAACCAATTACCCAAGGAAGCCACTAATAGCTTTTAATCTGAAAAAACAAGCATATTAAGAATATCTATTTTTTAATAATTTATCGGCGCAAAATATGTTTACATTATTATTCCGAAAAATAATCAACAGAAGACTGAATAAAAAAAAGAAAAAATGGGGAAAAAGTTTTTCATTATCTACCAAACAGGCTACCCTTGAAGAAGAATCCAACTGCACCTAAGGCCAGGACAGATACAATTCCCACAATAGCGTAGGTACCCCATGGGGTGTTGTCATTGTTCTCGGTTCCAGCCTGAGTTACTTCGTAGGATTTTCCAGCATCACCAGAAGGCTGAGCTCCAGCTTCGGTGGTGGTGGTCTCGGTTGCAGCATTCACTGCAGCACCAGTAGTACCTACAGATCCTGTGGAGAACCTTCCAGTTCCACCAGTTCCACCAGTTCCAGTTGAAGTTACCAGTACTGATCCATTTGAAGTTCCAGTTGAAGTTCCCTGGTTTGAATCTCCATCTTGAGTTTCAGTACCGCCCTGGATTTTTATCAGGTCATCCTTAGTACGTACAGGTAATCCTTTAATATAATTCAAGGAATCACCTCTTGCATCTCCTCCAGCTATAATTCTTTGCCACTCCTCTTCAGTTACCCAAGTATCTGCAGACAGAGTAATTGTCGGTGCAGAAATCAGGTTCGGTGAGGAATAATCTCCCTTATACAGTTTGATGTATTCTTCATAAGAGTTAGAACCTTTAGCAAATGAGGGACCTTCCCAGTCTATGATGGCTACTCTTCGGGTGTTGGTTGCACTGTCAAAGACACTTAGAATTAGGACGGACTTACCATTGGTATCACTGGTCATTCTCTGGCTGAAATAGGTTCCTGCTCCTGGGGAAATCCCTAAGAGGTAGGAATATATGTCATCTCTGCAGCTGATGGAAGTACCAATAAGTGCGTAACTTTCGTCTTCCCCAATTGGGAAGTTATCGTAGATGTAATTGGTGATTAAGTATCCTGGTGAACTACCACCACAAACGTGGTTATGCCATAACCAAGCCATTAAAGCATCGTAAGGTGGGTCGTACAGTATTACCTGGTCAATGATACATGAAGATTCGTTTTTGGCTGTGAATGTGCCATTTTCTGGATTGTAAGTTAGGGTTTTACTGATGACAGTTTTAGTTCCGTTCACCAAAGTTTCCAGACTGAACTGGAAGTATAATGGGTTGTATCGGGCGTTGTGCACTGGTAGTAGGGTTGCTCTGGATAGTCTGGATCCTAAGATCTGGTAGATTCCATCCATGGCCATATCCATTACCTGCTCATTTACTCGTACGTAACCTGCAGTGGTGAAGACTGTAAGGTCATAGTCATCTTTTTCCAAGTTTATTCCCTCCACGGCGAATAGTGCAATGGCTTGGTTGGCAGCATCGATACCGATCTGTTTGATCTGCTCAGGAGTCAGGTTTCCAGTGGCGTAGTTAGTGGCAACTCTCTGGCTTGCAATGTTGGTTAAACCTAGGCCCAGTATGTAGTCCATGTCCAGTCCCAGTGCATCACATACAACTTTTTTGGAGTCAACTCCTCCAGTTAAGTTGTTGTGAATTGCAGGGGTTATGTTGTCAAAGACGTACAGGATCTCCACCAGGGAGTCGGGGTCAGTTTCTAACTTGTTGATTAACCAGGTATTGAAAGCTAATTCACCAGCTATACCTGAATAAGCAGTATTGCCAGTTTGTTGTTTGTATAACTGGACCACTGCTTCTTCATTGAACCTCATTATTATGAGAGTTCCTAGATTGGTTGATGGACACCATCGGATGAATCCAACCATGTTGTCTTCAGCAGTGTTGTAACCTACCCATGAACGTTTTCCAGTGGTCAAGTCCAGAGAGTAGATGTATGCATCGTCATCTGAGTTACCAGGCACACCTACAGCCCTATAACTTGTTGCTTCCAGTTCTCCGGCATTTCCATACACCCCATGTGGGTAGTACTTCAAGAGAAGACTGATCATAGCCTGTCCACTGATGGTTCCCAGACAAACGTGGCCGTGATAGGCGGCTTGTCTTAGTATATCTGTGGAGAGTCCTTCTTTCCAGGCATTGGCCAGACTGACATATCCAAAGGCATTGTCCCCTAAAGTTGGTTTTATGGTGTTGTCCCATAAGGCTTGGTTTATAGCCGAGAACGTGCCCAGGTAAGCAGGGGTTAGTGAACCGTTTTTGAAGAACGCAGCAGTGAGTGTACTGCCATTTCTTACAATGAAACAGAAATCCACAGGATCTGTTCGTGTTGACTGGAATGTCAAAATGTTACCCTGCCCATAACTGATTTTACCATGCAAACCGTTTAAAACACCTTCCAAACAGTCTTCAGTGGTGGTACCGTTACGGTAAGCCAAACCAGCTGTGGTTATGCACAGCACTTCATCTGCGTTTGCAAAGTTCAGTAGGTTGTCGGCGGCTGCTGTGACTTCGCGGCCCAGTTTGTAGTTCTCGGTAGCCTTCATATCAAAGGTTACATCCCCATAGAACATTGGATCAGTGCCTGCCTGGTTTACACCCACTTTCTGAGTCTGAGTGATATAACCCGGTGCAGTTACAGTCAAAAGAAACTTGGTACCATTGGCCACCCCCGAAGAAGTGAAATTAATCTTAAAATGATTATTTGGGTACTCAGTTTTGTCAAACGCCACACTATTGTTGCTGGAGTCCTTAACAGTTATGCCCGGATTAATATCATCCTGAGCATATTCATAGTTAACCTGGACCCAGATAGTGGGATCTATTGCTTCTGCTGGTGATGAATCTGATCCATTAACGTCACTTAATCCTTCACCTCCCGTTGTAGATGAATCTGCAGCTGATGCAGCCCCACATAAAATTACTGCCATCAATGTCGCTATTACAAGTATTACTCCTTGTTTTCTCATCTTTTCACCTCCTTTTTCATTTTTTGACAGATTGCTGTCAAACCAGATTTGTAGTAATACCATATATATGTTTTGTGTTATTACTGAAGGATGATATCTCCAAATTATCGTAATACTTTAAATAAAATTATTATAAAAACAGTTTGATCGTTGATTCTTTAATACTAAAAGAAATATTTCCAATAATAACAAAATAGAATAAAAATTTAAACAATAGGGTCAAGTTAAAGTCAGATTCAACTAAGTTTCCTTTTCATCCACACTGCACCGATTCCCAGACCGAACACTAAACCAATTAGAAGACCAGACAATAAAGGAGTCATAAACCCTGCACTATTATATCCCACAAGATTTAACTTGGATAACCCCTGTTGTATGGCATTTTCATTGGCGCTGGCAACTACAATTCGGCTGGAAACTTCAGGATGCTGGTTTATAAAGTTTTGAACCGTGCCAGTGTAAGACACTGCCAGAATCTTCTGATTAGGGTTGGTCAGCGTGCTTTCCAATTCGTGGGCCACATCTTCGGCTGAGGCAAATTTATAGACCGTGACGTTAACTCCCAGGTTATCAACCACGGATCTGGCCAGTTTACCTGTGGAGTCATCAGCTATGATAAATGCTGATTCATTGGTGGTTACATGCACGCCATGAGCGCTCACCGGAACTATGAATGCGGCAGTTATCAGAATGAAAATACCTATAGATATGCCACTTGATTTTAGATTAATCATCTTAAGTAACCTCACTTTAAATTTGTTTCACCTGTGCCAGTTCTGGTTTTAGTTTAAATAGTGACAGGATGATGAAAACATTTATAACACCTTCTATCACCCCTACAAATAGATAAAACGGCAAAAGAGTGGCTATTAAAACTTCCAGGGTGGCAACACCTGCCACTAACATTATTAGAACCTGGGCTATGGTGGCCATGATGATTCCCATGAAGGTTCCCGCGAATATGCTCAGCCGATCATCCAGTTCAGCTGTGAACTTGTAGAAGTAGTAGGTTGCAAAACTCATCACAATTCCCATGGTCACTACATTAGCACCTAAAGAGGTGATACCTCCCATTCCCAGGATGAAAAACTGTACTATGAAACATAAGAATGCTACTGTAACCCCGCTTAGAGGGCCTAATATAATCACCACCAATGGTATCAAAAACAAGTGTATGGGAACCCCGAATGGTGAGGGTATGGATATTGAGGATGCGGCTATAGTTACTGCAGCCAAAATCGAAGTGTTTACGATTATTTTCTCCTTTTCCTCGGTTTTAGAAAGTTTGTACATGTACACTGCCATAAAGACAATGGTTAAAATCCAGTAGATTGCAGCCTGCCACAATGGTAACAGACCATCAGGTAAATGCAAAGTTATAACCTCCTTTGATAATTTTTACTCCCAGTATTTGGACAATTAGTCATTCCAGTACCTAAAGAATCATATAAATAGGATATTATCTTCCAAATAGACTCAGTTGTAACTTTTTTAAAGTACCACCTTCTTGGTAAGGGAAAGACATTGCAATTAAACCAACAACCACCATTAAACCAATCATAGCAACTGGCCCCCCAGGTGAATTATTTGAAGATCTAGTATTTCCTGTAACTTTTTCAGGACCACTTTTAGAAGTAGTGGTGGCATTGTTGATAGTTGTCGATGTGTCGGTTACTGTTTGTTCTGTTCCACTTCCCCCAGTTGTGCTCCCATAAGGCTTTGAATTACTGCTGGACGAAGTAGAAGTATAATCTGAACCCGAAGAACTTGAAGCTGAAGAAGTTCCTGAAGAACTAGTTGATCCCTTGTTAGTAGTGCCAGTATCAGTTGAAGTGCCAGTTCCAGGATCTGAAGGTTCTTCTATGGGAGTTCCATGTCCCGGGTGCGCTGTAACTACTCCGCAGACCATTAAAGGAATGGAAATAATCAATATCAGAAGAATCAGTTCTTTTTTTACTTGTTTAATCATCATCGTCTCCTTCAATTTGTGTATAAAAAAATAATAGTAATATCATATATATGATTTGTGTTATTACTGTAATCCTTAAAATCAGCAAAAAAGTATTATCAAACATATTATTGATGGAGTTAAAGTCAAAATAAATTCATAATGCAGATTAAAGAAACATAATGAAATTCCATATAGTTTAAAATGAGATTATCCTTACCCTAAGTCCCTCATGTCCAGTAGGTTCTGGTTTAAATGGAACTTCCAGACCTGAGGCCCAGATAGTACATGATAACCTTATATTTTTTTGGAAGTAGTCTGAACACACCAGGAGTAATAATAAAAAACAAATAGAAAGTCTTAAATAGAAGCAAGTCTCATCCCATGATTGTACGAATAACGCCAAATAAAGTATTACTAAAGGGGTGCTAAACGGTGTTTTTGTATTAAAAGTGATGAACTTGCCATTTTCCTCCTGCAAGACGTCCCCAGAGGGATCCTCAAGATCCCTCCGGCACTTTTTAGAGGGCATCAAACTCCCTTGTACAAACCGCTCAAATGTATCAACCACATGATGCCCTCTTAAAATTCACCTAACATTAACTCTAACACTCCCTCTCTAAGTAGTGATCTTCTGACAGTAAATGAGTAACAAGACGCACCGTATTCAAACTAACAACCAGTTAAAAGAATACAAATTAGTCATTTTTATTACCAACAAGTAAAAAATCAGATTATTTGTAATACTGATGGAAACGTTTATATTATAAGTCTTCGTACACAATTATAGAATTTAAGGCTTAAACTAAAACTAGTATTACTTTCTGCCTGGAAAACAAAAGTAAAATAATACTAACAATAGCATTAGCCATTATTGAACAAAGGAGGCAAAATATGCATATACCCGATGGTTTTATCCCACTGTGGCAGTGCGCCATATACTGGATCATTGCATTAATAGCACTTGGTTATTCTCTAAAGTGGGCCAGTAAAAACTTGGATGAAAAAAACATACCCCTTATGTCTGTACTGGCAGCAGGTATATTCGCCATTCAGGCCATGAACATACCTATACCTTGGGGAACCAGTGGACATATGGTAGGCGCAGCATTAATAGCAATTATATTCGTCAGCCCATGGGCTGCAGTGCTGGTTTTATCTATAGTACTGATACTACAAGGATTAATATTTGGGGACGGTGGAATGACCGCCCTCGGAGCCAACATAGTTAACATGGGGATTATAGGTGGTTTTGTTGGATTTTATGCCTATAAGGTCCTTAAAGGAATTGGTAGAATACCGGCAGTCTTTGTTGCAGCTTGGGCATCCATATTCCTGGCAGCACTAGCCTGTTCCATTGAAATGTCCCTGGCTGGTACTTTCCCCCTGGTGGAAGGACTCATATTCATGGGATTATACCATGCAGTGATTGGCTGTATCGAAGGTATCATCACCGTAGTGGTGATTCTGGGTATTGATAATGTGCGACCTGATCTGTTACCGGCATGGGTAAGCAGTAGAAAGCAGGAGGCAGTAGAATGAACACCAAAAATCGGAACCTGATTATTGGTGGGCTGATCATTGCCCTGATAATCGCTGTTATGGCACCTTTCCTGGCATCCAGTAATCCGGATGGATTGGAAAGTTCAGCAGAAAGCCTCGAAGTACCAGAATCAGAAGCCGCTTATACAGCACCATTACCTGACTATGCCATACCTGGAATGGAAGATAACCCCTTAGGGGGTGTTGTTGCCCTGATAGTGGGAACTATTGTAGTTCTCCTAGTGGTACTTGGAGTGGCAACCATAATTGGGAAACGAAAGAAAAACGGGACCAATGAATAAAATTAAATAAGGAGCTTTTTTTTAAGCTCCAACTTTCCTTATTTTAAAAGATTAAACATATTAAAACTAACAATCAATGGGGATAATAAAGACTAATTAATTGGGAACCACAATATGCAAGGACTAGCTGAAATCGATAGGGAAGCAAGTAAAGACAGCTTCATGAACAGTTTAGACGGAAGGATAAAACTAATATCCTCCCTGCTGATCATCATTTACGCAGTTTCCAGTACTAACCTTATGATACTGGTCATAATGGAGATGTACCTTTTAATCCTGATTTCACTATCCAATGTAACCCCCATCTATGCACTCAAACGTATAGCCCTCATTATACCATTTGGAGGTTTTGTTGCTCTTATTCAACCATTCTTCCAACCAGGGAATGTGATCTGGACCGGGGCATTCGGTTTGTTACACATGACTGATTATGGTCTCTACTTCGGAGCATTACTCCTCTTCAGAGTTACGGTTTCAGTCACCTCCATTGTTTTCTTATCTTCATCCACATCCATGCAGGATCTGGTGGCTTCTGCCCAAAAACTGGGAGTACCACATCAGTTAGCCATGCTGTTAAACCTAACAGTTCGTTATTTGTTCTTCTTTTACGATCAACTGATGAACATCTTAAATGCCCAGTCCACCCGTTGTTTTGACATATTCAGTAAAAAAACCCCATACAAGTGGAGGTTGAGAAAAGTAGGAGAAACAATCACTATGATGTTTCTCAGGGCTTTTGAACAGGGAGAGACTGTTTACCTGAGTATGATGTGTCGAGGTTATTCTGAAAATACTCGTATTTACCGGGCTAAAGTTAAGTTAGATAAGAAAGATTTTGCTTTTATGGGAACCACCATATTTATATTATTATCTTTACAATTACTGACTACAATGGTACTTTAATTTGTCTATTATTTGAGGAAATTTCAATGACCAGAGTAGTTATTAAAACTGAAAATATGAGTTTCGCCTATCCCGATGGGACTCCTGCACTCCAAAACATAAACATGGAAATATTAGAGGGTGAAAGAGCAGCCATCATTGGATCCAATGGTGCGGGTAAATCAACATTATTTTCTCATTTTAACGGTATTTTAAGACCCACCTCCGGTTTAATTAAAATTGATGGTGAACCAGCCAGTTACAAGAAGGATGATCTCATAAAGATCAGACAGAAAGTGGGCATGGTATTCCAGAACCCAGATGACCAGCTTTTCTCACCAACAGTGGAAGAAGATGTGGCATTTGGACCCATGAATTTGGGTCTTCCTGATGAGGAAGTAGAAAAAAGAGTGGAAGAATCCCTGGAAGCTGTGGGGATGATGGGATCAGAGAGAAAGGCTCCCCACCACCTCAGTGGCGGTCAGAAGAAGAGAGTGGCTATTGCCGGTATTCTGGCCATGAAGCCAGATATAATGGTTTTGGACGAACCAACCACCGGATTGGACCCCCATGGAGCAGAACAGGTTATGGACATCCTTTACGATCTTAATCTGAAGAAGAATATGAGTATTATCATATCCTCCCATGACGTGGAGATGGTAACTGAATTTGCAACCAAGATCTTCGTACTCCATGGAGGTGAGATCATCCACCAGGGCACTCCCGAGGATATATTCAATGATCCAAAAACCATTAAACGAGCCCAGCTGAAACAGCCCACTGCTGCCGCCCTTTTACATCGTCTTAAGACCAATGGTATGTCAGTTGGTGTTAAATTAACTGTTGAAGAAGCCTATCATGAGATCCTTCACGGTATGGGTGAAGATGCCTATCACAATCTACTGCATATGGTTAAAGATCAGTGCCACCATAAATTACTACATGCCCTGGGGGAGGAGAAATATCACCAGATGCTCCACATCCTTGAAGAAGAAAAGAAAAATAAAAGTTCTTAATATATAATTAAGCCTTTCTACCCACATCAACCACTTCAAACTCATCCAGATTAACACTTCCTATAATCCGGTAGAATTCTTCTTCTGGTAGGCTGTGGAGTTCCTCTGAGTTGATACCCCGTGCCTGTTCCAGGCCACGAATGTAGTATTTGAAGTCTGGGCCCAATTCATCCATGATCCGGTAACCCTTTCCAATGTTAATCAATTCATTTTCATCAAAACCAGTGATTAAATTGTTTATTTTTCTTTTAAGGCGTTCCGTGGGTTGTCTGTAGGTTCCCATTTCCAGGGCAGTTTCGATGTCCATGGGTACTTCCAGTTCATGGGCAAGTTCATTTTGAGTTTTCCCGGTGTGTTTCCTGAATCCTAAAACCAGATTTTTTAGATCTTTTTCCATATTTTTGACCTCCTACTTTTATTGATAATAATATGATCCCCTTAGTATAAATAATTTTTTAAATTAAAGTATTACTAGTTAAATGTGATAAACGAGTTTTTATAAACAATTCGATACACATCCGGCATGGGAATATCATATACAAAGTATAACCAGATTAATTACTTAATTAACATATTATACTGTGAATTTTTAGTGTTTGTCCCTAAAAATATTCTTATGAATAGTTCATTGAAATTAGATTTGTTAGATAAATATTCTAAATCATCTCTGGGAAGTCGAAACCCTTATTTACTTGAAAATCTTATCTATTCCAAGTACAACTCTTTATAAAATCAATACAATATTTATCAAATCCAATTGTATATAATCACATTTTGCTTAAATAAAATAAACTCATTTATAGGTGTTATTTTGCTCAAAAAA
>SWCA01008899.1_pt1 | contig 75759 bp, 81 predicted proteins | sample 4692961 | NCBI WGS metagenome assembly SWCA01 (sample SAMN10267275, study PRJNA491770) | bioreactor metagenome | isolation source: DHS bioreactor inoculated with | place: Japan: off Shimokita Peninsula | reverse complement strand
TCAAGCTAATAAGCAATATAAAAAATTGGAAGGAAAAGGGATTAGATAAGGAACATATCAATAAGTATTTAAGCACTTTAGAAGTAGAAGATGAATGTGCTGTAAGTTTAGTTAAGGTAGAACAAATTTCTGTAGAAGAACTGCAAGAAACAATGGTTGTTAATTTAAAAAATGCAATGTCTGAAATTATTGGAGATATTGTTATTGAAAGAGAAGAATCTCTTAAAAAAGAATTTGAAAATACATTAGAAAATAAACTAGATGAAGTAAGAGGACATTTGGCTGAAGAAATAACCCATAATATTAAAAGACAAGTACATGCAGAAAATCAAAAATTAATGCTATATTTGTCCTCTTTAAGAGAAGAAAACAAAAAAGGATTTTTCGGGAGGTTGATTGGGAGTAAATGACTTTTTTATATACAAAATCACAAGATATTAGAGCATTATAGTTTTTAAATTACTTAAACATATGGTAGAATAATTGATATGGAGAATAATACTCCTGCTTCATAAAAAATATTTTTAAGGGTGATGTGAATGGATAATAGTATAGAATATGTTATAAGGAAAAAAGTAGAAAAAACCATTGAAAATTTAGAAAAAAATAATATGAATGGTTACTTTGTACAAGATGAAAAAGAGGCCTTAAATAAAATAAAGGAATTAATGAAAGAAGGAGATTTAGTATCTGTTGGTGGTTCTATGACTCTTTTTGAAATTGGTGCTATAGATTTACTAAGAAATGGAAAATATAATTTTTTGGATAGATACAAAGCAAGTTTAAGCTCCAACCAAATTAAAGAAATATACAGAAAAAGCTTTTATGCAGATATATATTTAACAAGTAGCAATGCTATTACGATAAATGGAGACCTTTACAATGTTGATGGTAGCGGAAATAGAGTTGCAGCTATGATTTATGGTCCAGATAAAGTAATTGTAGTGGTGGGTATAAATAAAATAGTTAGAGATTTAGATGAAGCCTTCATGAGAAATAGAGAACTAGCGGCTCCTGCTAATGCGAAAAGATTAAATAAAAATACTCCTTGTACAAAAATAGGTTATTGTATGGAGTGTAGCGCTGAAGATAGAATTTGCAATGAATATGTAGTTATAAGAAAGCAAGGCAACCTAGGAAGGATTCATGTAGTTATAGTAAATAAGAATTTAGGTTATTAATTAAAACAATATAAATTTGAATTGCTTTTCAAGAGATTCCAAGTCATTCTATTAAATTTATTTATAGATTCATGGTAATTCATTTCATACTTTATTGAAATATTACTCTTGTTGATTTAGGAGTCTGTCAAGAAATTGGTGTAAACTTTCAAAATTTCATATATATAGTTAGGATAGAGGGGGGATTAGAATCTCCCCTCAAAATGTATGCTTAATTGACCAATAATCTTAGCCCAATCCCTTGTTCTAATAGTCCATTTTTTAGTGATGTCAATCATTGAGAGATATAACATTTTTAATAGAGAATCATCTGTAGGGAAAATGCTCTTTGATTTAGTAACTTTGCGAAGCTGTCTATTAAAGCTTTCAATAGCATTTGTAGTATATATTAATTTTCTAACTTCCTTAGGATATTTAAACATTGTTGCAACTTCATTCCAATTATTTCTCCAGGGCTTGATAGCGATATAGTATTTTTCTCCCCATTTTTGATCTAACGCATCAAGAGCATTCAAAGCAGCTTCTTCATCAATAGCTGTGTATACTGGATTTAAGTCTTTAACGAAGGCTTTTCTATCTTTAAATGATAAATATTTTGTTGAATTCCTAATCATATGAACAATACATCTTTGAACTTGTGTATTAGGAAAAGTTGCTTCGATAGCTTCTTTAAATCCGATTAAACCATCAATGGAAGCAATAAGAATATCCTCAACGCCTCTATGTTGCATATCGCTAAGAACTTTGAGCCAAAACTTACTACTTTCATTTTCTCCAATCCACATACCAATTACATCCTTCATACCATCAAGATCAATACCAATGATAATATATACAGCTTTATTAAGAATTTTTCCGTCCTGACGGACTTTGTAATGGATAGCATCCATAACTACATGTGCATATATGGATTTAAGAGGGCGTTGTTGTCATTCTTTAATAATGGGCATAATTTTATCAGTGATTTGAGAAATCATAGTTGGAGAAACATCTATTCCATAGAGATTTTCAAGGTGATTTTGAATATCGCGTACTGTCATTCCTTTTGCATACATACTAATTACTTGATCGTCAATGCTAGAAACATCTCGTTGATTCTTTCTTACAATAGTAGGTTCAAATTCTCCACCTCTATCTCTAGGAACCTCAATTTCAATTTCACCATAGTCAGACCTTACCTTCTTAGAACGTTTACCATTCCTAGCATTTTCAGTATCTTTATTTTTGAAATCATATTTACTATATCCAAGTTCAGGATCTAATTCAGCTTCAAGCATTTCTTCTATTAAATCTTTGAACTGTTCTTTAAGTAGAGACTGGATATCTGAAATATCCTTAAGTTTCCCTTCTTTCATAAGTTCTCGTACTTTTGACTTATCAATTAATCCTTTAAAAGACATAATGGTGTACCCTCCTTAGTGATATTTTTATTTTATATCAACTTTGAAGTTTACACCATTTATTTTACACTCTCTGATTTTTTTTTAGAGAACCTCGTATAGATTAGAATCTTATTTTAGACTCTATACTGATTTAAATATAGTGCTAAAGTACTGTTGATTTTTAATACATTCTACCGAAATATATTACATAGACTAAAGCCTTGTATTTTTTCACTAGTATTATTCCATAATATATAGTAATTTTTTACCTACTTCTTAGCTACGTTATCGTAGCCTTTTTTTATTCAATGGAAGAAATGTATTATCCATCAGTTTACAAGTTTAATTAAGCTACCTGATTTTTATCAAGGAAACTCTCTGTAATATCTTTCATTGTAGAATAAATTTTGACATTTTCGAAGCTTCTTTTAAGACATTTCTATCTTTGTGTTTTTCCATAATCATATTGCGAAAATCTCAGTTAGGCTTTATAAATTCTTTGAAACTTTCCGTACCCATGTTCTCACTAATTGATTTCCTAAACAATTTAAGAGATTCCGCAGTTTCTTCTGTGCCCTCAAACTCACCGTAATTTATTTTGGTAAGTCTGTTGTTAAAAATAATCGATCTTTATAGATAATTTCACAGGTTTGGCATATTCGTTTTTGAGGACTGTAAAAACACGCATTAAAACTAACACTCTTCAAGTTTTTCGCTTGCAATTTTTCCTGCTCAATTCCTGTTTGATTCAACTTAGTATCGGTACAACTGTTGAACTTTTTCAATAAATTCCAATATGTTTGCTATTCTATAAATAATTTATACCTAATAAAATATATATTAGTTTATTTATACCTTATATTTGCTTATATCTATCAGCATAACTTATTCTAATCTGTTCTCTCAACCTTTTATTTTCTTCTTCTAACTTCATTAATGTTACGTTCTATCTCCATTAGGATTTCTTGCTCTTGCCATGGATTACCATCTCACTACCTCACCTTCATTTGTCTTCTAAGTAAAAAATATAATATTTCCCAAACTGTGTGATTTTTACTATTATTCTACTTAGTACGGCAGGCAAATCTATTCAAGAGAAAAGGGGTATGAAAATGAATAATTATAAAAACAATTTAAATTCTATACATCGTCAAATCGAAAATACTCGAAGTATGCTAAATAATTTAATAAAAGAAAAAAATTGTGACCTTCTAGATATAGAAGTAATAGAATTAAGTCAATTGCTTGATCAATTGCTTTCCGAATATGACAAATTAAAAAAATAATAATCTAATGCACTAAATTAAATCTGATTTAGCCTGTCGTACTACCCCAAATTGCTTACTCGTTTGTTTTGAAATAGATGCTGTAAATTCAATTTTATTGGTCATATTCAATCCTCCTTCTTTATTTTTTATATTTAAAATTTCCATTATGTTCAAATCATAATCTCACTTTCAATCCTGCATACTATATTTAAGGAGTTGATATAATATGTCTATAAAAAAACCATTAGTTCCAGAATCAAAAGAAGCTTTGAATCAATATAAAATGAAAATGGCTAAAGAACTTAGTCTAGATTCTGAAAATCCTGCAGACGTTGGTCATCTTGCTTCATTTCATACCGGTATTGTCACTAGAAAGCTAGTTGAAGCAGGAGAAAAACTCTTAATGGATAAGTATAATACTAAGTAATCGGCTCGATAAGGATTTGCTTTTCCGTAAATCCTTATTTTGGTCTTCTGTCAAGAAAAAGGACAACTTAAAATTAGATTTTTTTCATGAATATATCATATAGCAGATCCTATTTCAAAATCATATGGTGACATCATATTGCAATAACTATGAATTCTTGTAGTATTATAGAAAGCATCAATGTACTCAAAAATCAATTTGCTGGGATGCTTAATATGCTTAATCAGAAATCGATTAATCTATTCTCTTTTTATTAATGCATGAAATGATTCGATAGGTGCATTATCCCAAGGATTTTCTTTATCTGAGTAACTTCTAATAAATTTGTAACTTCTAATAAATTTTCTAACTGGTGTCTGTTCAATATATGCTTCAGAAACGTACTGGCAGACGGGATCGCTATGAATGATAACTGGGGTATCAAATTTACGTGATTTTTTAGCCTTGTTTATAGCAAATATAATATCTTCAGTCGTCAATCGATGGGATGATTCCATCCTATTATTTTACGTGAATACAGGTACATTACAGATGTTAGATACACAAATCCTGTGAGAGTGTAACAGTATCATAGGAATTTCACCCATAGCCTCTTGCAGAACCAGACGTGAACCTCCTAGTTCATCCGCCTCCTATTATCCCCTAGTTTCCAGTGTATAAATACATTCAGATTAACTCTTGCTAATCTACCTAAAGCATACCTTGCTTTTTTTTACGTCTAGCAAATTTTTTATATTTGCGCATCAACTATCGTGTCAGATATCAATTCATATGCTTCCATATGGGAAATATTTCAGATTCATCAAAGTGAATGGTTTGCGTTTTTTAAAGCTGTAGTATCCAGATGTAGAAATACCTAAAAGCTTAAGCACACTGTTAATTGAAATTTTGCGTTTCTGAGAGTTTTCATTGACATTGGTATAAATTTTTTTAGTTAATGGCTTGAATGCTGATAGCCTTTTTTAATATTGCTAAGCCTCCTGGGAATCTCTTAATTCTTTCTTCAAACGAGCATTTTCTTTTTTAATATGTGAACTATAGTTATTTTAACCTCTATGATCCATTATTGCCCCTAGTATCCTATCTTGTTTAAAATGTGCATCATATTGTTTATTTTGTTTACCCATAATTTTCTCTCCTTCTGTTCTACAAACCAAACTGCAATACATAAATTATTTATTATTTCCTATCTACAGTGATAAAATATTTATTGATCTTTAACACATGTTATTCTCCTATCTTGATTCTTAGCTATTTCAATGATAGATTAGCATAAAAGTCAGAGCTTTTATTTTTTTAATTTAACTCGCACAGCGAGTTAAATCAAAAAAATAAATACGTTTATATGAGTTTATAGAAATTTTTAATTTTACAAGTAATGTATTTGAAACTATAATTGGGAAAAGTAGTAATTTACAGAAAAAGGGGGATATAAAATGAATTCTAAAAGTACGTATGCGTTAACCTTTTCAGCAATGTGTATAGTGATTAATATAGTATTTGGCATTGTGGTCAATATGCTACACATTCCATTATTATATCTAGATACAGTAGGTACAATATTTACAGGGGCTGTATTAGGCCCATGGTATGGAGCTATTACAGGGGGATTGACAAATGTAATTCAAGGAGTTATCACAAATCCTAAAGATATTCCTTTTGCCTTAGTGAATATAGCTATAGGTTTAATTGTTGGCTTTATTGCGAGGAAATATAAGTTTGAATTCAAAACTGCAGTTATTGTGGGTTTGACTTTATCAATAGTTGCACCTCTTATAGGGACTCCAATTGCTGTTTGGGTTTATGGAGGAATAACTGGTGATGGAAATGATATTATTTTTACTTGGCTACATCAATCAGGGCAAAAAATATTTACATCGGCTTTTATACCTAGAATAACAGGCAATGTTATAGATAAAATTATAAGCTGCTTATGTGTATCTTTTTTAATTAAACGAATTCCAGAAAATTTATTAAAGGGACTAAAAGTAAAGGCATAGAGAAAAAAAGAGAATACAACACAAAAAACATATAGAAATTTATGCAAAAAGCGGCTATCTTTTAAAAGATAGCCGCTTTTTGTGAAGTATTTTATAGTTTAAATTAAAGGAATTATTAAAATAAAATAGAAATTGTAAAGATAATATAATGAAATAAAGAATAGAGGAGAGGAATAAAGATGAAAAAATTAATCATTTATTATTCATTAGAGGGAAGTACTAAAGCGATAGGAGAAGTTATAGCAAAGACAATACAAGGAGATGTACTAGAATTAAAGCCTAAAAAAGATATAAAATCAAAAGGTTTGATGAAATATATAATAGGTGGGAAAAAAGCAGTAATGAAGGAAGAAACAGACCTATATCCCTTGGAAAAAGATCCAAATGAATATGATGTAATATTTATAGGAACACCTGTATGGGCAGGAACTTTTGCCCCATCTATTAGAAGTTTTTTTAATAAAGTACAATTAAAAAATAAAAAACTAGCACTATTTTGTTGTCATAATGGAGGAAAAGGAAATACATTCGATAATATGAAAAAATTCTTGCCTGAAAATGAATTTATAGGAGAAATGGATTTTGTTAAGGTATGGAAAAATAAGAATTCTAATGAAAACTTAGCAAAGGAGTGGTCGCATAAAATAACGAAAGAATAAGTTTTAAGGAGGAGCACGGATGAAACTACTAAAGATAAAAACACAAGTGAACAAATATGATTTTTTTGGGGAGTTTATTCAAGAATTTAAAGTAGGAAAAAAAGATCTGATTTTCACAAGTCAATTTCTATATACCAAATATATGAAAGAATTAAACTTAAAAGCAACTATAATTATAAAGGATGAATATGGAAGAGGAGAACCCTCTGATGAGATGATGGATCATATTATAGAGAAGGTGAAAGAACAAAATTTTTCTAGAGTAATTGCTATAGGAGGAGGTTCTATTATAGACATAGGAAAAATATTAGCATTAAGGCATACTAATAAAGTATTGGACTTATTTGAAAAAAAGGAACCCATTATAAAAGAAAAAGAGCTAATTGTGATCCCTACCACTTGTGGAACGGGGAGTGAAGTGACTAATATATCTATTGCAGAAATAAGATCTAAACATACAAAAATGGGATTAGCAGTAGATGCGCTATATCCAGATTATGCTGCTTTAATTCCCGAATTAATGAAAGATCTTCCTTATAAATTTTTTGCAACGAGCTCTATTGATGCATTAATACATGCTGTAGAATCTTTTCTTTCACCAAAATCTAATAATTATACAGAACTATTTAGCATGAAAGGGATGGAATTAATATTAAGGGGTTATGTAGATATGGTGAAAAAGGGTAAAAATTATAAAATTGAAGTTTTAGAAAATTTCATAATAGGAAGCAATTATGCTGGGATTGCATTTGATAATACAGGAGTAGGTGCTGTACATGCACTTTCTTATCCCTTAGGAGGAAGGTATCACGTTCCTCATGGAGAAGCGAATTATCAATTCTTTTTAGCTGTACTAAAGAAATATTTTAAGAAAAATCCTACTGGAAAGATTCTTAAGTTAAATAAAATTTTTGAAGACATATTACAAATTGATAAAGATATTTATGATTTCTTAGAAAAACTTCTAGAAGAGATTCTTCCTCGAAAGCCGCTAAGAGAATATGGAATGAAAAAAGAGGAAGTAACCCTTTTTACAGACAGTGTTTTAAAGATGCAGCAAAGATTATTGATAAATAATTATACACCTTTTTCAAGAGAAGATATTCTGTCTATTTATGACAGTTTATACTAGTTTATTTTGGAAACTATTATTTTATCGCTTCATTTTTTACGATTATTATTGAAAGAACATTTTTTCTTTCGTATAATAGTTAAGTATTCGAAAGAAGTAGAAAGAAGGGTCTTTACAAATGAGTGAAAAAAATAATCTAGTAGAAGGAAATATTGTAAAAACATTAATAAATCTGGCGTTGCCCATTATGGGAACCTCTTTTGTTCAAATGGCATATAATATGACAGATATGATTTGGATTGGAAGAATAGGTAGTAAATCTGTAGCAGCCGTTGGAACTGCGGGTTTTTTTACTTGGTTAGCCATGGCTTTTATTCTTATACCAAAAATGAGCGCAGAAATTCGTGTAGCTCAATCTATTGGTAAAAAAGATATGGAGGTTGCAAAGGATTATGTATTTCATACCATACAATTAAATATATTTTTAGCACTAGCATATAGCCTATTTCTTATATTGTTTAGAAAACAATTAATTATTTTTTTCAATTTGGGGGATGCTCAAGTGATTAATATGGCTATATCGTATCTTATTATTGTAGCTTTTGGAATGATTTTTTATTTTATTAATCCTGTATTTACAGGAATTTTAAATGGATATGGAAACAGTAAAACCCCCTTTATTATAAATGGAGTAGGATTGGCAGCAAATATGATTTTAGATCCTATACTTATTTTTGGAATAGGCCCATTTCCCGCACTAGGAGTAAAAGGAGCTGCATTAGCAACCATTAGTGCTCAATGTGTAGTAACCCTTATTTTTATACATAATATGAAAACAAATATACTTTTTTCAAAATTTAACTTGTTCCAAATTCCAAATAAAAAGAAGCTAGAAGAGATTATAAAGCTTGGGCTACCAGTTGCCCTTCAAAGTGGATTATTTACAGTTTTTGCTATGATTTTAGCTAGAATTATAGCACATTGGGGACCTATACCCATAGCCGTCCAGAAGGTGGGCTCTCAAATAGAAGCCATTTCTTGGATGACAGCAGGAGGATTTTCAACAGCTTTAGGAACTTTTGTAGGCCAAAACTATGGTGCCAATAGATGGGATCGTATCTATAAAGGATATTTTATTGCTATGGGGATGGTAAGTTTAATAGGAATCGTTGCTACAGGTCTTTTAGTTTTTGTAGCAAAACCTATTTTTTCTATCTTTATTTCAGAAAGAGAAGCAATTGAGTATGGTATAGTATATTTGAAAATTTTAGGATTATCTCAAATTTTTATGTGTATAGAAATTGCTACAGGAGGAGCTTTCAATGGATTAGGGAAAACTATCCCACCATCTATTATAGGTATTGCATTTAATGCCCTTAGAATACCAGCTGCTATGATTCTTTCATCAAAACATTTACTAGGATTAAATGGGGTATGGTGGAGCATTAGTATAAGTAGTATATTTAAAGGAGTTATATTAACCGTGTGGTTTATTATATTTTTAAACAGGGAACCTCAATTAATGCATAAAACTAATTAAGTTTGCAAAGTGAAAAGCTCCACACATCTAGCATTGTGGAGCTTAAAATGTATAAATTATTCTGAAACTCTATTTTTTAACTCTCCAATATTCTCTATAACACAGACAATTTCATCTCCTGGGTTTAAGAATTTTTTTGGGTTAAATCCCATACCTACCCCAGAGGGAGTTCCTGTTGATATAATATCTCCTGGTTTTAATGTAGTTCCTCTTGAAAAATCACTTATTATATAAGGTATGTCAAAAATCATTTCTCTTGTGTTGGAATTTTGTCTTAATTCATTATTGACATAGCATTTAATATCGAGCTCGATCGGAAATGAAATTTGACTTTTATGTACTAAATAAGGACCTAAAGGACAAGTTTCATCTAGGCTTTTTCCTCTAAACCACTGTATATGATTTGTTTGGAGATTTCTTACAGATAGGTCGTTTAAGATAGTATATCCGAATATATATTCTTCAACTTGATCTATTGGAATATTTTTTCCTTCTTTTCCTATGATGACAGCTAACTCTACTTCATAATCAAGCTCTTTTGTAATGTTAATATGAGGAGAAATAGTTTCTTCGTGGGCTACACATCTATTCACAAGTTTACAAAAATAAACAGGATTTTCAGGAATGCCAAGTTTTAAATCCATGGCACTAGGGACCTCTTTTACATGCTCTTTGTAATTTTTGCCAAGACAGATAATTCCGCGTTTTGGACATGGAATAGGGGCTTCTAGTTTTATTTTTTGGATTTCTATTCCTTGGTTTGTTTCCAGTGCGCATTTTATTTTCTCTTCATATTCTTTTTTATAAGTTTCTATAAATTCAATCATGTTCAAGTTGGAATTTAGAGCTAATATTTGTGCTAAATCTAAAATTTTAGAACCGTCTTTTGAAAGTACTCCTACTCTTTCTTCTTTATTATAAGTGTAAGTCAAGAATTTCATAATTTTCCTCCCTTTTACAATATACTATAAAATATTAATTAAGATTGTATCATATTATTACGAAGCATTTGAATAAAAATTGCAAAATTGAAGAAATTAAATGGAATATAGAATTATTTTTTCATGGTTTACCTATACCTATTATGGTTTTTGACAATAATATTGAAATAGGATTTATTTATAAAGAAATAAATAAACTGTTTATGCTAAGATTTAATTAAAAAAATAATCCCTCTAATCCTAAATTGAAAACTATAATTTTAAAAGATATAATTGGAGAGATTTTTAAAAAATTTTATAAAGGGCTATAAAATTAATATTATAAAGAGGTTGGATGAAACAGCATAAAGAAAATATGGTATACTGTAATCACGATAATTTGATTTTAACATATAAAATATGGAGTGATGGATATGAAAATATGTTCTGTCTGTAAGAAAAATATAGCGATTATATTTACATCTAAAATGGAAAATGGAAAAGCAGAAATGAAGGGTTTATGTATAGAATGTGCTAAGAAGATGGGAATTCCCGTTTTAGATCAGTTAATGCAGCAAACAGGAATAAATCCGGAAGATATAGAGAACTTAACGGAGCAGATGAACGAAATGTTTCAAGATATGGATATAGAGGAGTCTGAGGGAGACCATTCTTTGATGAATTTTTTGAAAGATTCTCTTCAAGACATGAAGGATGGAGAGAATAAAGAATATACTGAAGAGAGGAAAGAAGATACTTCTAATGAAAAAGAAGTATCTTATAAAAAAAATAAAAATTTTGGGAAAAGTAGAAAATATTTAGATCTTTATGGAATAAATTTAACAGAAAAAGCAAAAAACAATAAGGTAGACAGGATTATTGGAAGACATAGAGAAATTGATAGAGTTATACAAATTTTAAACAGAAGAACTAAAAACAATCCAGTATTAATTGGAGAACCAGGTGTTGGAAAAACAGCTATTGCTGAAGGATTAGCTGTACGAATTAATGAAAAGCAGGTTCCCGCAAAATTATTTAATACGGAAATATATCTTCTCGATTTAACTGCAATTGTAGCAGGAACACAATTTAGAGGACAGTTTGAAGGACGAATGAAATCTATTATAAAAGAAGCTACAGAAAATGGAAATATAATTCTAGTAATTGATGAAGTGCATAATATCATGGGAGCAGGAGAGGTTCATGGAGGGGTAATGAATGCTGCTAATATTTTAAAACCTGCGCTTGCGAAAGGAGAAATACAAGTAATTGGTGCAACAACTATTGAAGAGTACAGAAAACATATTGAAAAAGATACTGCCTTAGAAAGAAGATTTCAACCTGTACTCATTGAAGAGCCTAGTTGTGAAGAAGCCATAGAAATTTTAAAAGGAATAAGGAATTATTATGAGGAGTATCATGCAGTAAGAATATCTGATGAAGTAATTGAAACCGCTGTAAATTTATCTGAAAGATATATTACAGATAGGTATTTACCAGATAAAGCAATAGATGTAATTGATGAAGCTGGTTCAAGGGTAAATTTAAAGAACCAAGGACTTATAAAAAAGGAAATGTTAAAAGAAGAATTAAAAAAAATTCAAGACAAAAAAGAAATAGCGGTAAATGAAAATAATTATGAAAAAGCAGCAGAATATAAAATGAAAGAATGCAAAATTGAAGAAAATATAAAAGAGATGGAAGAAAAATATAATAAATTAGAAATTACTGTTGAAGATATTGCTTTTGTAATTGAGGCTTGGACTAAAATTCCTGTACAAAAAATTACAGAAGAAGAAGCAGAAAAGCTATTAAATCTAGAAAGTAGGTTACATAAAAGAGTAATAGGGCAACACCTTGCAATTGAAAGTTTATCAAAAGCGATAAGGCGCAATCGATCCGGGTTTAGAAAAAAGAAAAAGCCTTCCTCTTTTATTTTTGTGGGTCCCACTGGTGTAGGAAAGACAGAATTAGCAAAAGCTATATCTTGTGAGATTTTTGGAAGTGAAGAAGCGTTGATTCGTATAGATATGTCTGAATATATGGAAAAGCACACGGTTTCCAAACTGATTGGAGCACCCCCTGGGTATGTAGGTTATGATGAAGGTGGACAGTTGACAGAAAAGGTAAAAAGGAAACCATATTCTGTTATTCTGCTAGATGAAATCGAAAAAGCCCATCCAGATGTATTTAATATGTTGTTGCAAATTCTTGAAGATGGAAGACTAACAGATAGCCAAGGTAGGATTGTACATTTTGAAAACACCATAATTATTATGACATCTAATGCAGGCACCAACTTTAGATCAAATGGAATTGGATTTGCAAAGGACGGATATAGCGCGTTAGAAAATAAAATAAAAGAAGCGCTGAAAGAAACCTTTAGACCAGAGTTTTTAAATAGAGTAGACGAAATTATTGTATTTACAAATCTTATGAAAGAAGAACTACGCAAAATTATAGATTTAATGCTTGAGGAAGTGGTAGCTGAGGCTAAAGAAAAAAGAATAACTTTAAGTATTTCAGATGAAGTAAAGAAATTTATACTAGAAAAAGGATATGATGACAAATATGGAGCAAGACCTTTAAGGCGAACGATTCAAAAGTATATCGAAGATGAAATTGCAGAGGAATATCTTAAGAAGAATTTTACAGAAGGCTCTATTATAAGTGTAAAATTGAAAGAAGAAAAAATTATATTAGAAAAAATAGTTGAAGAAAAAAGCTAGATATTTACCTAGCTTTTTTCTTTAGAATAGTAGACATTAGAAAATTTGAAGGGTGTTTTTGTAGGGTACATTTGAGAAATTTACTTATAAAATTTTATATCTTGACAATAAGACTGTGCGTATTATAATTATTTTGAAAAGTATATTAGAAATGGGGAATTACATTGACGAAAATTAGGGAAAATAAACTGAAGTTATATGGATTTAATAATTTGACAAAATCATTGAGTTTTAATATTTATGATATTTGTTATACAAAAACAGAAGAGGATCGCAAAAAGTACATTGAATACATTGATGAACAATATAATTCAGAAAGACTAACAAAAATCTTAACCCATGTTACAGAATCCATAGGAGCAAGCGTATTAAATGTTGCTAAGCAGGATTATGACCCGCAAGGAGCTAGTGTAACTTTGCTCATTTCAGAAGAAGAAGTTCCTTTGTATGTATTAGACTCATCTTGTAATAGAGGTATTTTAACGCCAACTCGTGAAAATATAGTAGGACATTTAGATAAAAGTCATGTAACCGTGCATACTTATCCGGAAAGTCATCCGCAAAATGATATTAGTACCTTTAGGGTAGATATAGATGTCTCTACTTGTGGAACGATTTCTCCTTTAAAAGCATTAAACTACTTAATAGATAGTTTTGATTCGGATGTGATTACAATAGATTACAGAGTCAGAGGATTTACAAGAGATGTTGATGGTCAAAAGCATTATATTGATCATGAAATCAACTCTATACAAAATTTTATTGCAAAGAAAACTATAAATAGATATAGTTTAATTGATATGAATATATATCAATCTAATATATTTCATACAAAAATGAAGGTAAGAGATATTCATCTCGATAATTATCTATTTGAAGTTAAGGAAGAAAACTTAACAAAAGAAGAAAAAACCGATATTATTAAGAAGCTAGATAAAGAAATGACAGAAATATTTTATGGTATCAATGTTCCTGATGTATAATTTATAGGATAAAATAAAAAAGCCATGGTTAGAATAAAATATATAAATTATTCTTCCATGGCTTTTATTATTGAAATAATTCTTAATTTTTTGTGATAGATATATTAACAGTTTATAATTTTACTATAAGGGTATAATCATAGAGAAAATCATTATTAAATTAAGGAGGAAAAATAAATGAAAATAGTTGTTATAGGTTGTACACATGCTGGAACTGCAGCAATATTAAATGCTGCAAAATTGTATCCTCATGCACAGATAACAGTGTATGAAAGAAATGATACAATCTCATTTCTCTCTTGTGGAATTGCGCTATATGTAGGTGGAGTAATTAAAGATCCTAAAGGATTATTTTATTCTTCTCCTCAACAATTGCAAGAATTAGGGGTAAACACAAAAATGTCTCATGATGTATTATCTGTAAATATAGATGAAAAGAAGCTTACAGTTAGAAACTTAGAGAAAAATGAAGATTTTGAAGATACGTTTGATAAATTAATAATAACAAGTGGATCATGGCCAATAATGCCAAAAATAGAAGGAATTGATTTAGAAAACATACTCTTATCAAAAAATTTCTATCATTCAAATACAATTATTGAAAAAGCAAAAGATGCTAATAATATAGTAGTAGTAGGAGCAGGCTATATTGGTATTGAATTAGTAGAAGCATTTCAAATGAATGGCAAGAATGTAACTTTAATTGATACACAAGACCGAATTTTAAGTAAATATTTAGATAAAGAATTTACAGATAAAGCAGAAGAAGATCTTAAGGAACATTCTGTAAAATTAGCACTAGGAGAAACGGTTACTCGATTTGAAGGAAAAGAGGGAAACGTTTCAAAGGTGATTACAGATAAAGGAGAATATGAAGCAGATTTAGTAATACTATGCATTGGATTTAAGCCAAATACTTACTTATTCAAAGATCAGATTGAAATGCTGAGTAATGGAGCTATTATTGTAGATGAATATATGCGCACAAGCAAAGAAGATGTATATGCAGCTGGAGATTGTTGCGCTGTTATATATAATCCGACTGGAGAGCATAGTTATATTCCGTTAGCCACCAATGCAGTTCGTATGGGCACCTTAGCAGCTAGAAACTTAGACAAACTAACTACTAAGTATATGGGAACGCAAGGGACTTCTGGAATTAAAATTTATGAACATAATATAGCTTCTACAGGTCTGACACAAAGTTATGGGAAAGAACTAGGATTAGAAGTTGATACCGTGACAGTACAAGATAACTATCGTCCTGAATTCATGCCAACCTATGATTTAGCGGTATTAAAAGTAGTGTATGAAAAAGAAACTAGAAGAATTTTAGGAGCCCAAATTATTTCAAAAGCAGACTTAACCCAATGTATAAATACTTTATCTGTATGTATTCAAAATAAAATGACCATAGATGAATTGGCGTTTATAGATTTTTTCTTTCAGCCTCATTTTAATAAGCCATGGAATTTGTTAAATTTAGCTGGGTTAAATGCAAAATAAAACTATGTTAAGTTTAGATCTCATTCATTAATTATATTTTGAATGAGATTTTTTAATGAAAGCATATTTGAAAATGAAGGATTTATACAGAGAAAAGGGTTGAAAGGGATAAAATAAAATACCTTTAAACCTATATCCACTGTATAATAGAATGAAGTATAAAGATCAAAGCATTGGAAATGAAGAATTTATCAAATGTTTAAAAATTGGCATAATATTTGCAAATGATTCTCTATATATGTCTTTAATAGGGTTATTTACAAGAATTATTGAGAAAGGAGTAATATTATGAAAAAAGGAGATTTATTATGGATTGGGACATTGTTATCTATCATTATTTTTTTAGTTATTCCTACTACACATGAAGTATTTATTTCTCTCACAAAAGAACATCCTTATCTAATGGGGTTTATTAAAGTAGGAATTTTAGCTATTATGGGCGAACTTTTAGCTTTAAGAATCGTATCTGGTTTTTGGATAAAACCGGTGGGGGTTATCTGGAGAATGATTATCTGGGGAATATTTGGAATATTATTTGCCTTGATATTTCCAATGTTTGCAGGGGGAATAGAAACGGTGATAAAATTAGGATTGCTTCCAAAATTTAAAGAAGGAACTGTTTTTTCTTCAATAACGACCGCTTTTTTTATTAGCTGTGGTATGAATATTATCTTTGCTCCTGTTATGATGGGTGTTCATAGAATTACAGATACGTATATTGAATTGTGTGATGGTAAGATTTCAAATCTAAAATATATTAATCTGGATGCGGTAATTGAACACATTGATTGGAAAGGACTCATTGCCTTTGTATATATCAAGACCATACCATTGTTTTGGATTCCAGCCCATACGATTACATTTTTACTTCCTGCTGAGTATAGAGTATTGTTAGCTGCATTTTTATCTATTGCGCTAGGGGGAATATTGGCTTTTGCAAAGAAGAAAGATAATGTATTAAAATAATAATACTAATTAAGACGTAAGATTTTATTATGTATAAAAAATGATATTTGGAATAATGGGAAATAAAATATAAACGCCCATATATCAAATATCATTTTTTATTTGAAATTTATTTTTGTGTTATTTATATTTCTTTTAATATTTTTATGTTATCATTATATTTATATAATCTTGATTTTACCTTCATTGAAACTGAGATTTAGGAGCAAACTTTATTGATGATAAAGATATTTACTGGATAGTATGGGCAAAAAACAGATAAATATTAGAATGGACTTAAGAATAAGCTATAAAAAGATAGTTAAGTATACCGCTAAGGGTAAGGAAAGGCATGCCATTTTAAGGAGGTATTTTTGTGTACTATAATTTTAAAATTAAAGATGAACATACAGATGAATTATTTGAAGCTATATTAAGTCTTCAAAATTTGGAAGAATGTTATAGATTTTTTGAAGATGTGTGTACGATAAAAGAAATAAAGTCTATTGTTCAAAGACTTCAGGTTGCAAAATTATTAAGAGAAAATAAAACCTATAGTGAAATTGAAGAAAAAACAGGGGCAAGTACTGCAACTATAAGTAGAGTGAGCAGATGCTTAAATTATGGTGCGGATGGATATAATTTAATATTAGATAGATTGTATAATGAGAAAAAAGAAAAACATGATACAATTTAAGAATATAAAGAAAACAACCTTGTTGTTATAATAAGGTTGTTTTCTTTATATTCTTAAATATCAATAAATAGAAAATAAGAGATAGAGTAAGGGATATAGGAATAAGAGAAAAAGCCATATATGAAGATAATATATCGTTTAAAAAACCAAGTAGTGAATTAAAGAGCATATTTATGGTAAAGGCAAATGTAAAAATAACACCCATAATGTAAGCCGTATTTTCTTTGAAGATATATCCTATCATAGTTACTGTCGTAGGGAATATGATAGAAAAGAAAAAACCAGATATGGAAATGAATATTGTAAACCTAGATTGAAGAATATATCCTATGCTAAAAAAAACTACTGCAAAAGAAAGGTAAACTATAATCGATTTTTTGATTCCTAATTTTTGTACAACAAAACCTCCTACTAGTCTTCCAATGGTGAATATAAGAAAAAATAAAGAGGAATAAAAAGAAGCTTTATAAGTACTAAATTTATACGAATCCTGTGCGAAATTAATAAACCAGTTTAAAAATCCTATCTCAGAAAACACATAAAATCCTCCAGCAAAGATAAAAAGTATTACAAGCTTATTTTTAAAAGCCTCTAAAATATTCATATTCATTTTTTCCGTTTTGACATTAGGAAATTCTACTACAAAAATCCATAAAAGAAAAAATAAAAAAATTATTCCATTCCATAAGTATAACGTTCTAAAGGTAAAACCTTTTGAAATCATTAATCCTGAAAAACGCTGGCTAATTGTAACGCCAAATCCATAGAAAAAATGTGTTAGATTAATTAGTATGGTTTGATATGCTATAAATAAAAGAGGCGAAACAGAATTCACAGATATAGCTTGAAGGCCTGAAGCAATATTACTAACAAATATGGCAAAGAGAAAAAATATGAAATTCGGGGCTATAGATATAGAAAAATAAGATAAGGCTATTAGGATTATGGATAAAATAAAGACTTTTTTTTGACCTAGCCTAGAGCACATTATTCCTCCTAGATAGGTAGAAAGGATATAACCCAATATGGCAACAGAAAACATGATTCCTATAGCAGAATCCGTAACATTAAAAGTATTTTTAAATTGAGAAACAAATAATCCTTTCATACTTTCTGTAAAGCCAATTACCATCATATTAAAAAAAATAAAACAAATTGCAGATTTATAGTTCAAATTCTTAAGCATGCAAAGTCATCCTTTCTAGGGTTAAGTCAAAAATAGACTACCATACATTTTATACAAAGTCTATATAAATTTAAAAAGGATAGAATCTGAATAATTAGAATATATATTTTTAGAAGAATATAGAATCAATGGATGTTAAACATAGATCGAGTTAGCAATAAAATGTTGACAAAAGCCAATGAAAACTGGTATTCTTTATTATGTTAGATAAAAAAGAATGAATAAACTTAATCAATAAGTATAGATATATTTAAGGATAAGCTATTCTTACATTAAGTTGTATGAAAAATAAAATAGTGCGTTTTATGGAATTACTGTTTAAATCAAATAATGCATTTGCAATTAAAATGGCCCATACAAAAGATTAGTATGTCTTTTTGTGTTGGGTCTTTTTTTATGATTATAAATTAAAAATATTTGAAAGTGGTATAAGTATTGTATAGGATAGAAAGCATGCAAAAACAAATTAATTCGTGGTAAAATTTTACTATTTATAATATGCTACATTGCGCTAAAATAGTAATTTGTGGTAGGATATTTGTGGTATAAAATTTTAAATGTAATAAATACAAATTTCAAGTAAATTGTTGCATGACAAAGAATCATGTATTTTGATGAAAAACATGTAATCAGAATGAAATTGTATGTGTATTATAAATATGATAAAATAGGGATATTAATATGTCGAATAAAGAGGTGCGAATATATGATAGTAAATAAAAATATTGAATTGTTAAATAAAGGATTAAATGCTTATAGTCTTAGACATGAAGTAATTACAAACAACATAGCCAATGGAGATACACCTGGATATAAAAGACAAGATGTAGAATTTGATAAAGTTCTAAAAAATGCCATAAATAATAATGAAACTTTAGAAGCATATACTACAAATGAAAAACATATTAAGATTAATAATACAGAGATAAATACAATTAATCCCAAAGTCGTGACCACGAAAAACACAAAAGCCAGATTAGATGGGAATAATGTAGATATTGATGTGGAAAATGCTGAATTAGCTAAAAATCATATAAAATACAGTGTAGTGAGTCAACAAATTACAAATTACTTTAGAAGGATGAAGAATGCTATAAGTGAAGGGAGAAGATAAAAATGTCTATATTTAACTCTATGAATATAAGTTCTTCTGGATTAACAGCGGAAAGACTTAGAATGGATATTGTGTCAAAAAATATAGCAAATGCAAATACAACAAGAACTGCTAATGGAACGCCTTATAAAAGACAAGTAGTAACATTTAAATCTGTAGAAAACAATTCTTTTAAAGATCACTTAAATAAATCTTTAGGAGAAAAAATAGGACAAGGGGTAGAGGTTGTATCTATAAAAGAGGATAATAGTGCATTTAAAAGAGTATATGACCCAGGACATCCTGATGCAGATAAGGATGGCTATGTATTAATGCCAAATGTAAATATTGTTACAGAAATGGTGAATATGATATCAGCGACACGTTCTTATGAAGCCAATGTTACCGCATTAAATGCTACCAAGAGTATGTTAATGAAAGCTTTAGAGATCGGTAAATAAACCTTTGAAATATAAATCAATATAAAATTTGAATGGATAGGAGGAAATATAAGTGAATGTAAATAACGCAAATAAGATTAATTTTAGTATAGGAAATTCAGAAAATAAACTTAACATAAAAGATGAAAAGAATGTTAGTTTTAAAGAATTTTTAAAGAATTCTGTTTATGAAGTAAGCGACATGGAAAAAAAGGCAGATGATTTAAATTTGAAGTTTTTAACAGGAGAAGTAGATAATCTTCATGATGTAATGATCGCAACGCAGAAAGCAGATGTAGGAATACAATCTTTTATTGAAGTGAAAAACAAGATTATAGATGCATACAAAGAAATATTAAGAATTCAAATATAGCAATATACCTAGTTTGAAATGAGGTGTATAAATGGGTGATTTTTTTACAAATATAAAGAATGGAATAAATGGACTTTTTTCTAAATATGATAAAAAACAAAAAATGATGATATTGATTGGAACTATTTTAATCTTAGGAATAACCACAGGGTCGATATTATATATTTCTAGACCAGAATATGTGGTGCTTTATAAGGATTTAAGTTTAAAAGAGTCGGGGGAAATTGTAAAAAATTTAGATGAATTAAAAGTAAAATACAAGATAAAGGATGAAGGAACTATATTGGTTCCTAAAGAGGCTATAAATAAAATAAAAATGGATTTATCTACAAAGGGAGTTCCCTCTGCTAAGTTTTCCTATGAAGATATATTAAACAAAAATAATATGTTCATGAGTGATGATGAAAAACAAAAAGCATTTAATTATGCTCTTCAAAATCAGCTCGCTTCTGTTATAGAAGAAATTCCTTCTGTAAAAAAAGCTTTAGTTAATTTAAGTATTCCGCAATCTTCAGATTTTATACTAGAAGAAAATAAAAAAGATGCTAAGGCTTCTGTATTCATAGAAGTACAAGAAGGAGAGCTACTAGACAAAGAAAGTGTAGATGGAATTGCAACGCTCATTGCAAATTCTGTAGAAGGTCTTGATGCAAAAAATGTAACTATACACGATTCTAAAGGGAAGGTTTTGAACCAAAATGATGAAAATGAATCCTTTGCTTCAGCAAATCAATTAGAGCTTCAAAATAAAGTAAAAAAGGATATTGAAAAAAGTGTATCAGAGTTTTTATCTTCCGTATATGGATATGGAAATGTATCTATTATGGCAAGTGTGAAATTAAATTTTGATACCGATATTACAGAAAGTAAAGAATATAAACCTCCAGTGGAAGGGGAAGAAAACGGAATTGTAAGAAGTTTGGATGAAAGTAATGAAGTGTTAAAAGACAACTCTAATGGAGGGGTTCCAGGTACGGACACAAATACAGAAGAAGTTCCTGTATATCAACAAGCGGGAGATGCATCGTCTGATTATAATAAATCTCATAAAATTGTGAATTATGAAATAAATGAAATTGCAAGAAAAGTAGAAAAAGCAAAAGGGCAAATACAAGATATTACAGTAGCTGTCATTTTAAATAGTGAAATATTAGAAGGAAAAGAGCTCTCAGATGAAAAGAAAAAAGAAATAGCCAAGCTTGTTTCTGCTGCCACTGGGCTAGATACGAAAGCAGTAGAAGTTTATGCACAATCTTTCAATACAGATATAGCAGACGCATTAAAAGATACGTCAAAATCTAGCAAAGGAAGTTTACCAATGTGGGCAATTATATTATTGATTGTAGTGATTTTAATCCCTATAATTGGAGCAATTATATACTTTATTATTAAAAAGAGAAAAGAAAAAGAAGCAATAGAGACAGAACCGGTATCTCTAAGTGTTCCAGAGGAACAATTAGAGGAATTAGAGCTTGATATAAAAGAATCTGGGTATAAAAAGAGTATCGAGAATTTTGTGGAGAAGAAACCAGAAATCGTATCTCAGTTGCTTAAAAGCTGGTTAGATGAAGAATAAGGAGGGAATAGCATGGGGAAAACAGCAAAAAAGAAAAATGAATTAACTGGGAAACAAAAGGCTGCTATACTCCTAATCACGCTGGGACCAGAATATTCAGCAAAACTATTTAAACATTTATCAGAAGAAGAAATCGAAGAGATTACTTTAGAAATTGCAAATATGAAAAGAGTTGAACCAGAAGTAAAGGAACAAATACTTCAAGAATTTTATGAAGTTTGTTTGGCCCAAGATATTATCTCTGAAGGCGGTATTGGTTATGCAAAAGATGTGCTAGAAAAAGCACTAGGATCAGACAAAGCCATAGAGATTATTAATAGACTTACTGCATCACTTCAAGTTAAACCTTTTGATTTTGCTAGAAAAGCAGATCCAACTCAAATAATAAACTTTATACAAAATGAACATCCACAGACTATTGCTTTAATACTCTCTTATTTGGATTCTCAAAAGGCAGCACAAATTATATCGAGTTTACCTCAAGAAAAACAAGGAGAAGTTGCGAAAAGAATTGCTACAATGGATAGAACCTATCCAGAAGTAATAAAAGAAGTAGAACTTGTTTTGGAAAAGAAACTATCTAACTTAGTGACGCAGGATTACACTACAGCTGGCGGTGTCCAAGCGATTGTTGATATATTAAACTCAGTAGACAGAGGAACTGAAAAATATATTATGGAAGATCTTGAAATATCAGATCCAGAACTTGCAGAAGAAATTAAAAAGAGAATGTTTGTATTTGAAGATATTATTACCCTTGCTACTGTTTCTATTCAAAGATTTATTAGAGAAGTGGACAATAATGAACTTGCTATTGCTCTCAAAGGAGCAACACAAGAAGTGGCAGATGTCATATTTTCGAATATGTCTAAGCGTTTAGCAGAAATGATTAAAGAAGATATGGAATTTATGGGACCTGTTAGATTAAGAGACGTAGAAGAAGCACAGCAAAAAATTGTAAATATTATAAGAAAACTAGAAGAATCAGGCGAAATAGTAATCTCAAGAGGTGGAGGAGATGAATTGATTGTCTAGAATTATAAAATCAAGTCAAGTTAAAGTAATGAATGAAAAAAAGATTGTAGCGTGTGAAATACGAGAAGAGATGAAAAAAAAACCGCTTGAAATAAATTGTGGAAATTATGATGAATCAAAAGAGAAGATCACTAGAGAAATTGAAAAACTGGAAATAAAAAGAGAAGAACTACGTGAAGAAGTAGAAATAATGAGAGATTCTGTATTAAGAGAAAAAAAAGAAATTTTAGATCAAGCAAAATTAGAAGAACAAAATATATTATCCATGGCAAAGAATGAAGGAGAAAGAATACGAAAAGAAAATAAAGAAATAGGATATAAACAAGGATATGAAGAAGGATACAATAAAAGTATAGCGGAATATAATTTTTTAATACAAGAAGCTTTAGGGGTTAAGAATACTCTTTTAGAGTGGAAAAAGAAGGAGATAGATAATCTAGAAAAGGATATAATTCATTTAGTTTTGGATTCTATTCAAAAAATAATTCAAATAAAATTGGAAGAAGATGACCATGTAATTTTAAATATATTAAGAGAAGGTTTGAATAAATTTACCTTCACGGAAAGTTTGATTATTCGAGCAAATAGCGAAAACTTTGATGTGGTGAATTTTTCGAAAGATAAAATACTTGCCATGGCAGAACATATAGATCAAATAGACATAAAAGTAGATAATTCTCTTCATAAAGGAGAAATAATAATTGACACGAGTTCAGGTAGTATAAATCCAAGCATTACAAATCAAATAGAAATATTGAAAGAATCTTTTTTAAAACTACTTCAAAGTGGGGATTAAAATATGAAGACAATAGATATTGGTAAATACGTTCAAAAATTAAAAGAAGCAAACTTAATTCAATACAGTGGAAGAGTTTCACAAGTGATAGGATTAACTATCGAATCAAAAGGTCCTGCTGTAAAATTAGGAGAAATGTGTTTTATATATCCTTTGAAATCAAATGAACCAATACCTGCTGAAGTGGTTGGATTTAAAGAAGAAAAAGTTCTTTTGATGCCACTTGGAGAGATGGAGGGAATAGGACCTGGAAGTAAGGTAGTAGCCACTGGAAGCAGCTTAGAAGTAAAAGTAGGAGAAAACCTTTTAGGAAGGGTTTTAGATGGGCTAGGAAGTCCTATAGACGATCTTCCTGGTTTAGACCTTAGAAAATCTTATCCTGTGATGAATCAGCCTCCAAATCCTTTGAAAAGAGATAAAATAGTACAGCCGCTTCCTCTTGGAGTGAAAGCAATAGATGGAATTTTAACTTGTGGAAGAGGACAAAGAATCGGTATATTTGCTGGGTCAGGAGTAGGAAAATCTACTCTATTAGGAATGATTGCAAGAAATACAAAAGCAGATATAAATGTAATTGCACTCATTGGAGAAAGAGGTAGAGAAGTAAAGGAATTTATAGAAAATGACTTAAAAGAAGAAGGTCTAAAAAGATCTGTACTTATCATCGCAACGTCAGATCAACCTCCTTTAGTTAGGATGAAAGGAGCACTCCTTGCTACATCTATAGCGGAGTATTTTAGAGATATAGGGAAAAATGTGATTTTAATGATGGATTCTTTAACTCGTTTTTCTATGGCACAAAGAGAAGTAGGACTTGCCGTGGGAGAACCACCTGTAACAAAAGGATACACTCCATCTGTGTTTGCAGTTTTACCAAGGCTTTTAGAGAGAGCTGGAAATTCTGATAAAGGATCAATTACAGGACTATATACAGTACTAGTAGATGGGGACGATATGAATGAACCAATAGCAGATGCGGTGAGAGGTATATTAGATGGACATATTGTTCTTTCTAGAAACTTGGCTAATAAAAATCATTATCCAGCGATAGAAGTATTAGCTAGTGTAAGTAGGGTAATGGGAAATATTGTTCCAAAAGAGCACACAGAAAGTGCAAAAAAACTAAAAGATTTATTGGCAACTTATAGAGAAGCAGAAGATTTAATCAATATAGGCGCTTATGCAAAAGGTACAAATCCTAAAATAGATTATGCAGTAGAAAAAATAGATGAAATTAATTCCTTTTTAAGACAAGGAACTCATGAAAAATTTGGATATGAAGATATAATAGAAGACCTCTTTAAAATATTTGAGAAATAGAGGTGTGATCCATGAAATATACATTTAAGTTCCAAAAAATTTTAGACATAAAAGAGAAATTAGAAGAAAGTAAAAAAATGGAGATTAGTAATCTTCTTCACGATATAAACAAACTAAAAGAAGAAAGAGAATATTTGTATACGATCAAAGAAGATAAAAAAATAGAAATAAAAAATCTTATGGAAAAAGGTACAAATATAAACATGATAAGATTTATGAATGAATCTACTCATGCTATAGATTTAAAAATAAATCATTTAAATGAAACAATCGGTATAAAAGAAAAGGAATTAGAAATAAAGAAAAAAGACTATATTGAAATCATGAGAGAGAAAAAAACTTTTGAAAATCTTAAGGAAAGAGATCTTCAAAGATTCAATGAAAAATTAAGAAAAGAAGAAGAACAGTTTGTAGATCAAATAGTTACCTTTAAACATAGCATAAGTAACTAGGAGGAAATCATGAAGAAAAATGTAGATGAAAATATAGAGGAAAAGGAAGAAGAGAAAGAGAAAAAAAAAGGAAGAGGGAAAAAAATAGCACTTATTATAATAACTATTCCAATTCTTACTTTTATTATTCTTTACTTTACAAACGCTTCAGTGAATACTATGGGAAACAACTTGTTCAAGGGATTGCCCTTTATAGGGAAAACCTTTCAAGCATTTCCTTCTAAGGCCGAACAGGAAGAAAGAAAAAAAATACTTGCAGAATATTATTTGTCCCTAGACCAAAGTAGAACTGTTGATAAACTTATAATCTTAAAAAAACAAGATAGCAAGTTGTACGATGACATTTTATTAGAAATGAATAAAAAAGACTTAGCTACCACGAAAGATATATTAAAAGAAATAAGAAACAAAGAAATCAAAAAAGATATTCTTCAAAGAGAAATAGATGCTATGAACAAAGAAAAAGGAAACGAGTTAAAAGATATTGCAAATTATTATTTAAAACTAGGGTTAGTTGGGACGATAAATAATCTAGAAAGGGATATTCTTGATCTTAAATTAGATTTTAAAGAAAGCGCTAAGGTTATGGAGAATTTTAAACCAGATTATGCAGCAAAAGTAATATACTATATGGATGAGAATATGTCTTCAGCAATAAAAGAAAATTTATCTAAAAGTTATGCAAAGCAATTGGAAAAAGAAATAAAAAAATATGAAGAAACTGTAAGAGAAAAAGAAAATTTAGCTACTATTTACTTAAATAAAAAAATAGAGGAAGCAGGAAAAGAACTTCAAAATAAAGATACGTATTCACCGCAAGATTTAGGGCTTATACTTATAAATATGGATTATTTATCGGCAGCAAAGATTCTTTCAGAGTTTGAAGATAAAGAGTATGTAAATGTTGTTTTATCTGAAGTGAAAAATTTAGAGCAGATTAATAAAACAAAAGAAAATATGACTGGATTTTCACAAGAGGTAAACAAAGCTTTAAAAGTGATGGCACTGTATAAAAAAGATGTAGAGACGCTAAAGAAGTCTTATGAAAAAATGACATCAGCGCAGATTGTGAATTTAGTAAACGAAATGACAACAAATAAACCGAAATTTAGACAGTATAAAATTGATGAAACAAAGAACTTTACAATAAGTGAAGAAGAACTTATGATAGAAATTTTAAAAACAATAAAACCTAAACTATTAGCACAAGTAATATCTGGTTTGAATTCTCAAAAAGGAGCAGAAATAAGTAGAAAGATAGGTTTACCAAATGTACCTTAGTAAGGGGGGAATGATTTGAGCAATACATTACCTATAAGCTTAAATTTAAACAGTTCTTTTATAAAGAAAGACAAAAGTTTGAAATTAGAAAAAACAAGTAACTTTAAAGAAAAAATGGATCAATATACACTGAAAGAAAAAGAGACAGATAAAAATTCACAAAATAGCATAAACAAAAACACAAAGAAAACTTTTAAAAATTCTGATGAAACAGATCAACTAAAAAAGAAGAAGGAAACTATAGAAAAAGAAATAGAGCAAGATTATGGCGTAGATAATAATAAGACAGAAGAAAACAAAGAAGTAAGTAAAGCAAATAAAGATGAAGATAATTCATCAATAGAAAAGGCTGAAAAAGAAGATATAAATCTAGATGAAGATCTTCTTCAAACTAAAGAAAATAAGGACGAAAAAAAAGAAGTTTTAGAAGAAATTATTGCTTTTTTACAAAACTCAACTATCAAGGACAGTAGTGATCCAAAAGTAAAACAATTAAAAGAAGCCCTAGAAAAAATCAATGCAGATTTATTAAGCAGCAATTTAGATAGAAAAGAATTAGAGAGTGTATTAAAAAGTTTAAAAGAAGCAGATTTCATTCCAGAGAATATGAAAAATGAGATATTTAATCAATTTAAGATAGAATTAAAAAAAGAAATAGAAAATACGACTTCTTTAGAAAACAAGGGTGCCTTAGAAGCAAATGAGAATAGTAATCCAAGAAGAATAAAAGAAGATAAAAGAGAAATAGAAAAACAAGAGAAAATAGAAAGTGGAGATAAAAAAGAAGGTACATTAGAAAAGGTTGCATTAAAGGAAAGTACTCAAGAAAATTTTTTGCCATATAAAGACGAAGAATTAGATCAATTTGAAAAAGATTTTTTTAAGATGGGTGAAAAAAATATCCAAGAAGATAACAATATAAATGTTGAAAATTTAAATATAGGTAAAATTACACAGAAAGTAAAGAACACAATTACTCCTTTAAAAGAAGGAACAAATATAAACCCTAAAGAAATAATAGATCAAATCACAAAAAAAAGTAAATTAACCATTAACAAGGATAATACAGTAATGGAAATGAAGCTTGAACCAGAGTCTTTAGGAAAATTGACCTTGAAAGTTGCCCTTGAAAGAGGAATATTGACAGCAAAATTTACAGCTGAAAATGATAAAGTAAAAGAAATTATAGAAAATAACTTAGAACAACTTAGAAATAATCTTGTAGCACAAGGACTTAACATAGAAAGTCTAAGTGTATCTGTTGACAGTCAAGGAGATTTAGATAGACATAAAAACATTTTAGAAGCCATGGCATATAGTAAGAAATTAAGCAAGAATATAAGCATAAGTACAAGTATAGAAGAAGAAAAAGAAAATCCGTACTTAAATATTGAAGAAAACATCAATCAACTTGGATAGGAGGCGTATTTATGGGAACCACTGTAGATTATAATAAATTAAATTATACAAGCGTAGACAATATCACTCAACAAACAACAACAAGAGAAGCAAAGAATAAATTAGGAAAACAAGATTTTTTAAACTTACTAACAACACAGCTTAAATATCAAGATCCGTTAAAACCAATGGAGGATACACAATTTATATCTCAAATGGCTCAATTCAGTTCTTTAGAGCAAATGCAAAATTTAAGTGATACAATGAAACAAGGAAACAGTGATATTTATGAAGCAGTCAAGGCATTAAATAACAACTTTGTAACAGGAAATAAAAACTTTGAAATGCAAGTAGATGAACTATTAAAGGAAATGAAAGATTTAAATGGTAATGAATGCGATATAATTACAACAAGCATAGGGGTATTGAATAAAACAGAAATAAAGGACATACCATTTGATACAACAGCAAAAAAATTACTAGATGGATTGAATATATTAGATAAAGCAAGTGCAAAGATACTATATAAAGATGGGAATCCTGTTGGAAATGATGTAAAACTAAGTTCTGATATGAAAGTAGTCGTAGAGGCAGAAGGAAAAACAAGAGAATACACCTTAAAAGTTAATGCGGAAAACAAAGGAGAATAATTGGGGGAGGTAATGCTTTATGATGAGATCCATGAACTCAGCAGTATCAAGTTTAAGAGCGCATCAAACAAAAATGGATGTTATAGGAAACAATATTGCAAATGTAAATACAGTAGGGTTTAAAAAATCAAGGGTTACATTTAAAGAAACCTATAATCAAACCATAAAAGGAGCAGGAGCATCACAAGATGGACGTGGAGGAACCAATCCTACACAAATTGGTCTTGGAGCAGATTTAGGATCTATTGATGTACTTCAGACAAGAGGAACACCAGATAGAACAGATAATCCAACGGATTTAATGATCAATGGAGAAGGATTTTTTATGGTATCTGATGATGCAAATTATTTGAATAGATATTATACAAGAGCAGGAGATTTTAAAGTTGATGATGATGGGAATTTAACTACAGGAGATGGCTATAAAGTACTAGGATATATGGCAGATGAAACAGGTAGATTAAAAACAAATATTGAAGGATTAAAAATAGACAAATCTTTAGTATATCCCCCTCAAGCGACAAAACCATCTGTACCTCCTATACCAGGAGAAGATATTGTAAGCTTTACTGGGAATTTATACTCTAGCACAGATGTATTACCAGCAACAGTTGGAACACCAGCAGTAAATACAGCAGTAATAGTAGAAGAAGGAGGGACTGATGCTGGGATTTATAAATATGATGATACCCTTTCTACTCCTACAAAGCCTGTATATACTCAAAAAAATGATATTTTAAGTAAATCATTAGGAAGAGAAACGACAATAGAGGTTTATGATGATCTAGGAAATGTACATCAAATAAAAATGCTCTTTACGAAGGTAGGGGAAGACACAGGTACAAAAGAAAGTACATGGCAAGTAGATGCTTTTTATATGGACAAAGATGGAGCTATGGTAATTAATGGTCAAAAGAAAAACGCAGATGGGACTTTTGCAGCTGGTGATGCAGAGACAGGATTTAATTATACAGCTGGCTTTAAATTAATATTTGGAGCAGATGGTAAATTTAAAGCTTCAGACCCTGCTATAGCAGGGGGTAAATTGGATATGACAATCGGTACTTCTTTTAACCACGGAGCAGATAAATTAAACTTTCCAATAGACTTAAGTCAATTAACACAAGTTTCAGATAATTCTAATGCCTCTGCTACGAAAATAAAAGGGTATAAGCAAGGGACATTAAGTGAATATTCCATTGCTCAAACAGGAGAAATAATAGGAGGATTTAGTAATGGACAAAGAAAAGTTTTAGGAAGAGTAGCCCTTGCTAATTTTACGAATCCTGCTGGACTTCAAAAGACACAATCTAATATGTATATGGAAACGAAGAATTCAGGAATACCTGTAACAGGACTTCCTTCTACAAATGGATTTGCAGATTTAAATCCAGGTTCTCTTGAAATGTCTAACGTGGATTTAGCAGCGGAATTTACCAATATGATTACAACACAAAGAGGATTTCAAGCAAATTCAAGAGTTATAACAACTACAGATCAAATGCTAGAAGAACTCGTGAACTTAAAAAGATAATAGGGTGAATATATGATTAAAGTAAAAAGGCTTAATGGAGAAGAATTTGTAGTAAACAGTGAGTTAATAGAAATTTTAGAAGAAACTCCAGATACAGTAATAACACTCACTACAGGACATAAATTTGTAGTAAGAGAAGATGTTGACACTATAATTGAAAAAGTGAAAGAATTTAAAAGAGATATAAATATTAGAATTATACAAGGCAGAAATGGGGTGTAGTAATTGGATTTAGGAACACTCATAGGGATAGTATCTGGTATAGCGTTTGTAATAATTAGCATTCTTTTAGGTGGAAGCTTATTAACATTTTTCAACCTTCCATCTGTAATGATAGTTGTAGGGGGAACGGTAGCGGCAACTTTAGTTGCCTATCCTCTCCCAAGAGTTTTAGAAATAGTAAAGCTAACGCAAAAAGCATTTAAACAAAGACAAAATAATCCGAATGTAGTGATTACCAATATCATAGAACTTGCAAATAGAGCTAGAAAAGAAGGTCTTTTAGCGCTTGAAGAACTATCTAGTACTATGAATGATGAGTTTCTAAAAAAAGGAATTATGCTTGTTGTAGATGGAACAGATCCAGAACTAGTTAGAACTTTGCTAGAAACAGAACTTGCTTTTTTAGAAGAAAGACATAAAATGGGGCAAGGATTATTTGAAACCATGGGTTCTTTTGCTCCTGCTTTTGGTATGGTAGGGACGTTAATAGGTCTTATTAATATGCTTCAAAATATGAGCGATCCTTCAACTATAGGTCCATCTATGTCCGTTGCCTTAATTACAACTTTTTATGGTTCATTCCTTGCCAACATGATATTTCTTCCCATAGCAAATAAATTAAAGTTAAAGAGTAGAGAAGAAACTTTAGAAAAAGAAATTGTAGTGGAAGGACTTTTATCCATTCAAGCAGGGGAGAATCCAAGAATAATAGAAGAAAAACTAAAAGCATTCTTACCTCCTTCTATGAGAATGGAAACAAAGGAAGGAGAACCACAAAATGGCTAGAAAAAAAAGAGAAGAAGAAGTTAAACAAGGTGCTCCTGAGTGGATGAATACTTATGGAGACATGGTTACACTGCTCCTTTGTTTTTTCGTATTGCTATTTTCTATGTCATCAGTAGATGCACAAAAATTTCAAGCTATCATACAATCCTTTAATGGATCATTAGGCGTACTAGATGGAGGAAAAACCATTGAAGATAAAGCTTTCATAAATGAAGGATTAATAGATGAAAAAAGTACAGATCAAAAAGAAGAAGTTCAAAACTTTAATACTTTAGAGAAAGAACTAAAAGAATATCTGCAAAAAAACGGATTAGAGAAAGATGTATCTGTTATGAACGAAAGTAAAGGACTTTTATTGCGATTTCAAGACAATGTTTTATTTGATTCAGGAAGGGCAGAATTAAAGCCCAAATCAAAAGAAACCTTAGCCTTTGTTTCTGCGTTTTTAAATAAAGAAGAATTTAAAGATAAATTTATCAATATAGAAGGACATACAGATAATGATCCCATAAGATATAGCGCAAAATATCCTACAAACTGGGAACTATCTGTTGCAAGATCAAGTAATGTAGGTCGATTTTTAATTGAAGATACAGGAATAAATCCAGAGAGAATTTCAATTTCAGGATATAGTGAATATCATCCTGTAGCAATAAATGATTCTCCTGAAAATAAATCAAAAAATAGAAGAGTTGACATATTGATATTAAAAACCCAATATGTTCAAGGAGAACCTCGTAGATTGGAGGATTAATGGATGGATACAAAAAAAATAATGTTATTTTCAGTTATAGGATTTATAATTTCTTTACTAATATTTGGGGGAACATTATATATAACCGTTTTTAAAGGTGCGCCTAAATCAGAAAAAGATGTAAAAACATACAATTATGATGTAGGAGAAATCTCTACAAATATAGGAGATACGAAACATTATTTCAAAGGGAGCATAACCATCGAAACAACAGATAAAAAGCTACCAGACAAGATGACAGAAAAAAGTGTAATTGTAAGGGATGCTATATTACAGGTATTGTTAAGTCAAAAACCAGAAAATATGACTAGTGATGAGGGGTTAGGAAAAATAAAAAAAGAATTAATTTCTAAAATATCAAAGGCTATAGATACGCAATCTATAAGAAATGTATATTTTACAGATTATATTGTTCAGTGAAGGCAGGTGGCGTAATTGTCTGAAATATTATCTCAAAATGAAATAGACGCCCTGTTGGAAGCTTTAAATGCTGGAGAAGTCGATGTTGACGAGATGCAAGAAGAAACAAGGGAAAAAAAGATCAAAAAATATGATTTTAAAAGTCCTAAAAAGCTTGCAAAAGACCAATTACGTACACTCCATATTATACATGAAAATTTTTCAAGAGCATTAAATACATTTTTATCTGGATATTTAAGAACATATGTACAGACCGATGTATTATCTGTTGAAGAAATTTCATATTATGAGTTCAGTAACTCTATATCGAATCCAGCAATGCTTTCAATCGTTGATTTTGTTCCACTACCAGGTCAAATGATATTTGAAGTTTCCACCATGTTGTCTTTTTCAATTATTGATAGAATATTAGGAGGAAGCGGTAAAAATCAAGAAGAGATAAGAGCATTTACGGAGATAGAAATAACTATTTTAAATAAATTGATAAGACAAATGATAAAGTTACTCATTGACCCTTGGGAAAATGTAATTGAACTTGCACCTAAATTAGATAAGATAGAAACAAACTCACAGTTTGCTCAAATTGTTTCTCCTAATGATACCATAGCACTTATAACACTAAAATCAAGAATAGGAGAAGTGGAAGGACTCATAAATATATGTATACCTCATATTGTGCTAGAGCCAATTTTACCTAAATTGAGCACAAAATTGTGGTTTTCTACTGTCACAAAGAAGGTTAGCGATGAAGATAAGTTATTACTAGAAAAAAGAGTGAAAAAAGCAAATTTGGATTTGTGTGCAGTGCTAGGAGAATCCTTTATCACTGTTGAGGATTTTTTAAGTCTTCAAGAAGGGGATGTAATTCATATTAATAAATTGATCGAAGAAGATCTTGAGGTGAAAGTTGGAGATAAATTGAAATTTTTAGGGAAACCAGGTACGAAAAAGAATAAATTGGCTATAAGGATAACACAAGTCATTGAAGAGGGTGATGAAGAATATGATGAATGATATGCTATCCCAAGAAGAAATAGATGCTTTACTAAAGGGAACTCCGAAAGAGGATTCAAATAGCTTTGATGAAGACACTAATCCTATATTAAATCCTATGGAAATAGATGCAATTGGAGAAATTGGTAATATAAGTATGGGTACAGCGGCTACAACCTTGTTTACACTCTTAGGTCAAAGGGTAAATATAACTACACCTAGGGTAGATATAGTTACATTAGATGAATTATCAGATCACTATGAAATTCCATTTGTAGCAGTACAGGTAAGTTACAAAGAAGGATTAACGGGATCTAACCTACTTGTTTTAAAAGAAGAAGATGTCAAGGTGATTACCTCTTTGATGATGGGAGGCGATGGAAGAACTGGATTACCAGATTCTTTGGATGAAATACATTTAAGTGCAATAAGTGAAGCAATGAATCAAATGGTAGGATCTTCTTCTACATCCCTTTCCGAAATGATTTTTAAGAAAATAGATATCAATCCTCCCGCTGTTTTTCGATTTAATTTAAAGGATTCTGATATGGATTTTGATTTTATGAAGAGAAATGAAAAAGTAGTAAGAATTCTATTTAAAATGACTATTGGAGATTTAATTGATAGTAATATAATGCAACTACTCCCTATTGACTTTGCTAAGAATTTAGTTGATAATATGTTATATGGAGCAGCTGAGCCTTCTACCCCAGCGGATAATGATGTAGCTCCTCCTACAATACCTAAACAAGAAGTAAGTACCTCCTATGGAAATGAAACGAGCAGTTATACAATGAAAAAAGAAGAAAAAAGGCATGAGCCAGAGGTAAATGTTCAGCCTGTAAAATTTGAAAGTTTTGAAAGCGCAGGGGTATCAAATGGAGCTATGCCTGAAAATATAGAGATCATTAAGGATGTACTTTTAAAAGTAACTGTAGAATTAGGCAGGACGAGAAAGACCATTGATGAGATATTAGATTTTGCGCCTGGAACTATTGTAGAGCTAGATAAATTAGTAGGAGAGTCCTTAGATATATTAGTAAATGGAAAGAAAATAGCAAAAGGGGAAGTTGTTGTAATTGATGAAAACTATGGAATAAGAATAACAGATATTATAAAACCTGAAAAAAGACTAAGATCAATTTAGTATATAATAACATATCATATGAATACAAATTTGAAGGAGGAATTAAACTATGTCAAAGGGAATATTATTAGTGGATGATGCAGCATTTATGAGAATGATGATCAAGGATATTTTAGTGAAGAATGGATATGAAGTTGTAGGCGAAGCAGAAAATGGAGCAAAAGCGATAGAAAAATATAAAGAATTAAAACCTTATCTTGTAGTGATGGATATTACAATGCCAGAGGTAGATGGAATTCAAGCCGTAAAAGAAATAAAAAAGATAGATGCCAATGCAAATATAATTATGTGTTCCGCTATGGGTCAGCAGTCTATGGTAATTGAAGCGATTCAATCAGGAGCTAAAGATTTTATTGTAAAGCCTTTCCAAGCAGATAGGGTTTTAGAAGCAGTTAAAAAAGTAATAGGATAATTCATATGAACATCTTTTTTGGAGTCTTAAAAATAATTGGATATTTGTGTGTTTTTTTTCTTATACTATATTTAGCGCAATGGACTTCAAAATATGTAGCTAAAAAAAATGAAGAAATTTATAAAGGTAAGAAGATACAAATAATAGAACGGTTATGTTTAGGGAAGGAAAAGGAAGTTGTATTATTGCAATATAAAAATAAAGAATATTTAGTTGGTATTTCACAAAATAGATTTACAAAAATAGATACTTTTCAGTTTAAGGATGATAAAGATGAAGAAAATTAAAGTATTTTTCCTTCTTTTAGTATTTTTTTTGCTAAACATAAGTTTTTCATGGGCACAACCTCAGGTTCCAAACGTTTCCTTACAAATAAATGGAACTAGTGATCCGAAGAACTTAAGTAGTACTATTGAAATTGTATTATGGTTTACTGTACTTTCCTTACTACCAACCATAATTATAATGATGACTTCTTTTACACGAATAATCATTGTATTATCTTTTTTAAGAAATGCTCTAGGTACACAGCAAAATCCACCTACGCAGGTTTTAATAGGACTTGCCATATTTTTAACCTTTTTTATTATGGCTCCAGTTGGAAGTGAAATTTACAAAAATGCTTTAGATCCTTATTTTAAGGAAGAAATAACCCAACAAGAGGCTTTCATAAAGGCTATGGACCCTGTAAGGCATTTCATGTTCGAGCAAACAAGAGAAAAGGACATTGCTCTTTTTGTAGAGATTGCTAAATTAAAGAAACCTAAAACTTTATCAGATATACCCAATAGAGTTTTAATTCCAGCTTTTTTAATTAGTGAACTAAAAACAGGATTTCAAATGGGATTCATACTTTTCATTCCTTTTTTGATTATTGATATGGTAGTTGCAAGTACCCTCATGTCTATGGGGATGATGATGCTACCACCAGTAATGATATCCCTTCCATTCAAAATACTTCTCTTTATATTAGTAGATGGGTGGAATTTAATTATAAAATCCATTGTATTGGGCTTTAAGTAAGAAGGAAGTGAAGAAATGGATATAAATTCAATCGTGCAATTAGGTCAGCAAGCATTAACGATGGTGTTATTACTATCTGCGCCTATGCTTTTTTTAAGTCTTATAGTAGGATTAGCAGTGAGTATATTCCAAGCAACCACTCAGATACAAGAAGCTACTTTGGCTTTTGTTCCTAAAATCGTAGTTGTATTTGTATCCATTGTATTATTTGGACACTGGATGATATCAACAGCAGTTAATTTTACAGAAAACTTATTCTTAAATATAGATAAATTTATAAAGTAAATGAGATGATTAATCATGAATGAAGTATTCAACCAAGTATTAGCCTATGTGAATCTATACATGCTTATTTTGGCGAGATGTATAGGTCTCTTTATCGCTTCACCTATATTCGGGAGGAATAACCTTCCGAATATTTTTAAATTAGGCTTTTGTATGATTTTATCTTATATTCTTTTACCGTATATCCAGATAGAAACTATAGATACTATGCCATTTATGCAGCTTTTATTTTTTGCTATGAAGGAATTTGTAGTAGGGCTTATAATAGGGTTTATTGGTTTTATGATATTTTCAATTTTTTTCTTAGCGGGATCTTTTATTGATATGGAGCTTGGATTTGGTATGGCAGGAGTAATGGATCCGCAGTACGGAACACAAGTTCCTCTTTCGGGAAATTTTATTTATATTCTTTCAACATTGATTTTTTTAATGTTAAATGGACATCATTATTTAATTAAAGCACTTATCAATAGTTTTACAATGCTTCCAATAAACAGCTTATTGAAAATAAACGATAATTTTTTAATATTTTTAGCAAAATTATTTGATTTTATATTTATGTCTTCAGTGAAAATTGCCATCCCAATTATGATAGGCATATTTTTAACAAATTTAATATTAGGAATATTGGCAAGAACTATGCCACAAATGAATGTGTTTGTTGTGGGAATGCCCCTTAAGATATTATTTGGACTTGCTATTATGTCTTTCGTACTTCCTTATTATGTACCAATAATAAAAATCATATTTAAAGAAATGTATGGGTTTATATTTAAGGCTATAAAACTATTTCAAGGATGATGAAGATGATTATATATATAGATTTACAGCTTTTCTCTGGAGAAAAAACAGAAAAAGGAACAGCGAAAAAAAGGCAAGATGCCAGAAAAAAAGGGCAAGTAGTACAAAGTAGAGATATTACTTCTTCTTTGGGTTTGCTTTTTTCTTTATTAACTTTAAAATTTTTAGGAAAATATATTTTTACTAATGCTTATGAGAGTATATTGTTTTTTCAAAACAATTTTTTTGATGTAGAGTTTAAAGATACATTAGTTGGATATAGAATTTTAATTTATATTTTTTATTATACGCTTAAAGGGGCTTTTGTTATTATTTTAATGAATGCCTTTGTTGGATTTGCTGTTACTTATGCACAGGTAGGAAGTATGTTTACTACAGAAAATTTAAAATTTAAGTTCGAAAGATTAAATCCAATAGAGGGATTTAAAAAACTTTTTTCTTTGAGAGCTTCTTTTGAATTTTTAAAGTCTAGCTTTAAACTTGTAGTATTAACTTTTTTTTCTTATAGTTTTGTAAAGAAAAATGTAGCATTGGTGCTAAAACCTCTTTATTTAAATAAATTTCAATTTTCTTATGCACTATATGATTTAGCCATAAATCTAGGGATCAGGCTTGCGATTATATTATTTATATTATCTATTTTTGATTATGCATATCAGTGGTATGAATATGAAAAAAGCCTAAAAATGTCAAAGCATGAAATCAAGGAAGAGTACAAGCAATCGGAAGGAGATCCTCAAATTAAGTCTAAAATAAAGGAAAAACAAAGACAAATTGCCATGAAAAGAATGATGCAGGATATCCCAAAGGCAGATGTAGTAATTACCAATCCAACGCACTTTGCTGTTGCAATAGCCTATAACGAAACTTTATACGATGCACCTTATGTTATAGCAAAAGGTAAAAATTTAGTTGCCCTTAAGATTAAAGAAAAGGCAAAGGATGTGGATATACCTATAGTAGAAAATAAGCCCTTGGCAAGAGAGTTATATGCAACTATCAATATAGGAGATGTAATTCCGCCGCAGCTTTATGAAGCGATTGCGGAGATACTTGCATATGTATATTCATTAAAAAATGGAATAAAATAGGGGGGTTAGAATGAAATCAGGAGATATTGTTGTTACTTTAGGGATTATAGGTATAATATTAATGATTATAATACCAGTACCCCTTTTTGCTTTAGATATTCTTTTAAGTTTAAATATATCCATTTCTCTTTTGATACTTTTGATTGCCATATATAATAAAGAAGCACTGGAGTTTTCTATATTTCCTTCTTTACTGTTAATTACAACAATGTTTAGACTTGCCCTAAATATAACAAGTACAAGATATATTTTAAGCACAGGTGATGCAGGAGATGTAATTGAGGCTTTTGGGAATTTTGTAATGGGGGGGAATCCTCTAGTTGGTTTTATTGTTTTTATTATCATTGTTATTATTCAATTTATGGTTATCACAAAAGGAGCAGAAAGAGTTGCAGAGGTTGGAGCAAGATTTACTTTGGACGCTATGCCTGGTAAACAAATGGCTATCGATGCAGATTTAAACTCTGGACTTATTGATGATACCCAAGCAAGAGATAGAAGAAAAAAGGTGCAAATGGAAGCTGATTTTTATGGAGCAATGGACGGGGCTTCTAAATTTGTTAAAGGAGATGCCATTGCAGGAATTATAATCGCTGTAATTAATATAATTGCAGGATTTATAATGGGAATGGTATTTCAAAAACTTTCTATTGTAGAAGCAATCGCTAGATACACTCTTCTTACAGTGGGAGATGGACTTGTATCTCAAATACCAGCTCTTCTTATTTCTACAGCTACTGGTATTGTTGTTACAAGAGCTGCTTCAGATTCAAATTTAGGACATGATGTGATAGAACAGCTATTTAAGCAGCCTAAGATTATGTTTATTATATCAGGCGTTTTATTTTTCTTTGCATTGACACCTCTTCCATTTGTTCCCTATTTTACCCTATCTGTTATGTTTTTGATTTTAGGATTAAATATGAAAAAGGCTGTTAAGGTTTTAGAAACTGAAGAAGTAGAAGGAACAGCACAGCAAGATGTAGACGTTGAAGAAATAAGAAAACCTGAAAATGTTCTTCCTCTTCTTCAAGTAGATCCTGTAGAATTAGAGTTTGGATATGGAATTATACCTCTTGCAGATAAAGCACAGGGAGGGGACTTATTTGACAGACTAGTAATGATTAGAAGGCAATGCGCTCTTGAAATGGGTGTAATTGTTCCTATGATCAGATTAAGAGATAATATACAGCTTGAAGCAAATGAGTATATTATTAAAATAAAAGGTGCTGAAATAGCCAGAGGAGAGATATTATTTGATCATTATTTAGCCATGAATCCAGGAATGGCTGAAGGAGAAATCAGTGGTATTGATACCATAGAGCCAGCATTTGGTCTTCCTGCAAAATGGATTGATGAAAAAGAAAGAGAAAAAGCAGAAATATTAGGATATACGGTTGTAGATCCACCTTCCATTATTTCTACACATCTAACAGAAGTAATTAAAAAATTCTCTCATGAGCTTTTAGGAAGACAAGAAGTAAAGATGCTTGTAGATAATTTAAAAGAAAATTATCCAACCCTTGTTGAAGAAGTAATACCAAATGTACTTTCTTTAGGAGACTTGCAAAAGGTGTTATGTAATCTCTTGAAGGAAGGAGTTTCTATCAGAAATTTATCAATTATTCTAGAAACCTTAGCAGACTATGGGAATATCACAAAAGATACAGATATGTTAACAGAATATGTAAGGCAATCTTTATTTAGAGCTATAACAAAGCAATTTATACCAAATAAGGAAGCGAAGGTAATTACCTTGGACCATAATTTGGAAAAAGTGATGATGGATTCTCTTCAACCTACTGAAACAGGAAATTATCTAGCACTTGATCATCAAATTTCTCAAAGTCTTATTTCAAATTTGAGTAAAGAGGTGGAAAAACTTTTATCTATTGGAGAGCAACCTATAATCGTTACACCTCCTATAATAAGACTTTACTTTAAAAGATTTATAGATCAGATTAGTGATGATATAATTGTATTATCATATAATGAAATAGACCCTAAAGTTAAAATTCAATCTGTAGGGACGGTGAGCGTATAACCATGCAAATAAGAAAATTCGTAGGAGATAACACGCAAGATGCCATGGAAAAAGTAAAGAGAGAACTGGGGAAAAATGCGGTTATACTTCATACTAAGAAAATTAAAACAGGCAGATTTTTAGGACTTTTCGGAAAAGAAAAAGTAGAAATATTAGCTGCTTTAGAAAAAGAAGAACCCAAAGAAAGTTCAATTAAGGAAGGAAAATTAGAAGAAAAAGTCGTATATAATAAGAATATAAAAGAACCTCAATTTAGGGAAGAAATAAAAAAAGAAATAAACAAGAACATTTATCAAGAGGAAGATGTAAATATATTAAACAAAGAAATTTACGAATTGAAAAAAATGCTCAAAACAATAAATAATAAGATGGATATTAATTTTAGAGATGAAGGAGAACTTAGAAATAAATTTAAAATATATTACGAAAAATTAAAATCTAAAGGGGTATCAGAGGAACTGATTCAAGAAATATTGTCCCAAGTGGAGTCTGTAGATTTAGATGAGAAAGAATTTGAAATGTATACTGAAAATTATTTATTAAATCGATTTAAAATATTTAATTTAAATAATTTTCATTTTACAAAAAAAATAAATGTATTTGTAGGACCTACTGGCGTGGGAAAAACCACTACTTTAGCAAAATTAGCTTCAGAAACTGTGTTGAAAGAAGATAAAAAAATAGGTTTTTTAACTTTAGATACTTATAGGATAGCAGCCGTAGATCAGCTTAAAACATATGGAGATATACTAAATTCTCCTGTAGAAGTTGCTTATGATCTAAAGGATTTAAACTCTTCTATAGATAGATTACAAAATAGAGACTTAATATTCTTAGATACAGCTGGAAGAAGCTATAAAAATAAAAAACAAATGGCAGAATTGAAAGAACTCTTAAATTATTTTGAAGAAAAAGATGTGTTTTTAGTCCTTAGTGCTAATTGGGATATTCAGGATATAAAGGATATTTTAGAAAAATATAGCTTTTTAGAGGATTACAAGATTATTGTTACTAAGTTAGATGAAACAAGTAGAATAGGAATAATATTAGATATTTTATATAGTTCTAATAAGCTTGTAACCCATACTACCTTTGGCCAGAACGTTCCAGACGATATAGAAAAATTTGATCTCAAAAAATTAGTAAACGAAGTATTGAGGAGGTAGAAAATATGGATCAAGCCTCAAAGCTCAGAAGTGCTATCATTAAAAAGAATGGATATAGCTATATGGATAATCCTGTTACAGAAGAAACCGGACCTAGAGTAATCTGCGTAACTAGTGGAAAAGGTGGTGTTGGGAAAAGTAATTTTACTTTAAACCTAGCATTAGCTCTAAAGCAAAATGGAAATAGAGTTTTAATTATTGATGCCGATTTAGGATTAGCGAATATAGAAATACTCCTTGGAATTAGTCCTAAATTTGGGCTGCTCGACTTAATAAAGGAAGAAGTCACGGTAGAAGACGTAATGATAGAAGGTCCTTTGGGGATAAAAATAATTTCAGGAGGAGCGGGAATAAGTGAAATTGTAGACTTGCCTATGGATAAGCTAAATAAAATATTAAATAGCATGGACCTTTTGAAAAATTATGCAGATTTTATATTAATAGATACAGGTGCTGGAATTTCAAAATCTGTAATGTCTTTTGTGGCATCTTCTGAAGAAATTATAGTGGTCACAACTCCTGAGCCTACAGCAATTGCAGATGCTTATGCATTGATCAAAGTAACAACAAAAGAATGCAATAAAGTAGTAAGTTTAATTATAAATAAAGCAGATAATAAACAAGAGGGAGATAATACCTTTGATAAACTGCATCTAGCGGGTAAAAGGTTTTTAAATATAAGTATAGAATATTTAGGATATATAACGAATGATAGAAATGTTCAAACTTGTGTAAAAAAACAAATTCCTTTTTATATAGGAGCGCCTAATAGTATAGCAAAGGAAGATATAGATAGTATTTGCAACAAACTATTGGGAAGAAAAGAGGATAGTAAAAAATTTAGTACTTTTGTAAAAAAATTATCTAGTTTCTTTTTTAGTAATAGGGGGTAATAATTAAATGAGATACAAAAATTGTTTTGAAGTAGGTGAAAAATTAGAAATACAAACGGCTGATGATTATATAGGAAAAGATGAAAATTTAATTAGCCAGCTTCTTGAAATCATATCAGAAGAAGAGTTTCTGATAGCAATACCCATACACAATAAAAATTTAGTTCCTATACCAATTGGAAATAAAGTATTGGTATATTATAGTGTTGATAGTAAAGGGGTATTTTATTTTACAGCGAAAGTGATAGACAGAAAGAACGATAGAATCCCTTATTTAAAAATCCAACAAGTCAGTGAGACAAAGATCATTCAAAGAAGAGATTATTTTAGATTGCAAATTAGTATTTCCATGCAAATATATAATTTAGAAAATGAAATGATAGAAGAGGTATATACAAAAGATATAAGCGGAGGAGGGATGCGATTTATATCCAATAAAAAACTTGATTTAAATGAAGAAATATACTGCAAAATAAATATTGAAGAAGAAAATTATATTATAAAGAGTAAGGTGATAAGATCAGATATATACGAAAGCAATATGAAACAGTTTGATATAGGGATTCGATTTTTAGAAATTGATGAGAAAACGAAAAATTCTATCATTGGTTATATATTTAAGCAGCAAAGAATATTAAGGCAAAAAGGATTGATATAATATGAAAAGGATAAATGTATTAGTAGTAGATGACTCTGCATTTATAAGAAAAATGATGAAAGATATTTTAGCAATGGATGAAGAACTGATTATGGTGGATATTGCCAAAAATGGAAAAGAAGCGATAGAAAAATTAATGAAAAACAAAGTAGATGTAATTACATTAGATATAGAAATGCCTGTTATGGATGGAATTTTAACGTTGAAAAAGATAATGGAAGAGAAACCTACTCCCACAATTATGTTGAGTAGTTTAACGAAAAGCGGAGCAGATTTAACGATACAAGCTTTAGATTTAGGGGCTGTGGACTTTATAACAAAGCCTTCTAATATTTTTAAAATCAACAATGATGAAATAAAATCTTTAATTATTGATAAAATAAAAATGGCCTCTAAAATTAAGGTTTCAAAAAAGAAATATGAGATAACATCCATAAAGAAAGATGTATTTGTGAAAAATTTTAAAAATTCAGATAGCGAAGAAATAGAAAACATAGTTGCTATAGGAACTTCTACAGGAGGACCTAGAGCTCTTCAAGAAGTGGTTCCATATATATCTGAAGATATTCATGCCCCGATTTTGATTGTCCAGCATATGCCTCCAGGATTTACAAAATCTTTGGCAGAAAGATTAAATAATATTTCTAAAATAATAGTAAAAGAAGCAGAAAATGGAGAACTTTTAAAAAATGGTGTTGCATATATTGCTCCTGGAGATAGACATATTAAATTTAAAAAAGAAGGTAAATATATAAGAATCGTTCTAGATGATGGTGAAAAAGTTTCTGGTCACAAACCTTCTGTGGATGCTATGTTTTTCTCCTTATACGAAATAAATGTTAAAAAATTAGTATCTATAATCATGACCGGAATGGGATCAGATGGAGCAAAAGGGATGAAGAAATTAAAAGAAAAAAATAATGTGGTAGCCATAGCAGAAGATGAATCAACTTGCGTAGTCTTTGGAATGCCTAAATCAGCTATAAACCTAGGAATTATAGACAAAGTGGTTCCGTTAAATGCAATAAGTAAGGAAATTAATAAATTAATGGGGGTGTAAGCCATGTTTGATTTAGAACAATACTTGGATATGTTTTTGGATGAATCTAAAGAACACCTACAGAATCTGAATCAAAATTTATTGGAGCTTGAAAATAACAGCTCGAATACAGAAATAGTAAATGAAATATTTAGAATAGCACATACCCTTAAAGGTATGTCCTCTACAATGGGATTTGAGAAGATGGCTAAGTTAACACATAAGATGGAAAATATATTAGATGATATAAGAAGCAATAAATTGACGATAAATACGTATATAATTGATATATTATTTGAAGGATTAGACATTCTAGATGAATCAATAAAAAATATAGAAACAGAAGGAAAAGAAGGAAATAGATCTATTGAAGATATTATTTATAGACTGGAAAATATAGGGGAAATACAAGGAGAAGAAGAGATAAATAAAAATGAGAGCGTTCAAAAATCTGGAGATTTTGAATATATAAATCATATTGTGGATAAAGCAAAGGAAGAAGGGTTAAGTAGCTATAATATAAAAGTCACATTAGATGAAAACTGTATGTTAAAGTCAGCCAGAGCATTCTTAGTGTTTAAATCTATTGAAGAAAACGGAGAAATAATATATTCTAATCCATCTGTGGAAGATATAGAGGATGAAAATTTTGATGAAGAATTTACTATTATTGCTTTGAATAAATTAGAAAAAGAAAATTTAGAAGAAAAGATAAAAAATATATCTGAAATAAAAGAAGTGACTGTGGAGGCGTTTAAAGAAAGTGACATAAATATAAATATCAATATAGATAAAAATAATTTAATTGATGAAGTAGTAAACTTAAAAGAAGAAAATCCGAAAGAAGATAAAAAAGAAGATGTGATAGAGGAGAGCAAAGACAGTCAAAATAAACAAAGGAAAGGAAAAACAGGAAAGACGGTTAGAGTAGATATTGACAGACTAGACAATCTTATGAATCTAGTAAGCGAGTTAATTATTGTAAAAACAAGACTTGAAGATACGGATATTTCTTCTAAAACGCAGAATATGAATGAAGCGATAGAGTATTTAGAGAGGATCACCACAAGTCTTCATGATGCAGTTACAAAAGTAAGAATGGTACCTATTGAAAGAGTATTTAATAGATTTCCAAGAATGATAAGAGATTTATCAAAGGATTTAAGCAAGGAAATTAATCTGATTATGGAAGGTGAAGAAACAGAAGTTGATAGGACTGTCATAGATGAAATTGGAGACCCGCTAATTCATCTTCTTAGAAACTCTATAGATCATGGGATAGAAATGCCAGAAATAAGAAAATCTTTAGGAAAAAACGAAGTGGGAACAGTTCAGTTACTTGCCTATCCAGATGGAAACAATGTTGTAATAGAAGTTTGCGACGATGGCGCTGGACTCAATACAGATAAAATAAAGAAAAAAGCTGTAGAAAAAGGAGTTATAAGTGAAGAACAAGCGGTTTTAATGGATAATAAAGATGCGAATTATTTAATATTTGCTCCAGGATTTAGCACAGCAGATAAAGTATCTGATATATCTGGAAGAGGAGTAGGATTGGATGTCGTAAAAACAAAAATAGAAGCTTTGGGGGGAGCTGTAGAAATAGAAACTGAAAAAAATAAAGGGAGCAAATTTATCATTAGACTACCTTTAACCCTTGCTATCATACAAGCTTTACTTGTAATCGTTGGTGAAGAGAAATATGCTATACCTTTAAATAATATAAAAGAGATTACGAATATAGATAAGAATAACGTAAGAAAAGTAGAAGGAAAGGAAATTGTTTTATATAGAGGAAGAACACTTCCATTAGTAGATTTAGGTAACGTATTAGATGTGAACAAAGAGGAAACGGAAGAATTTGATGAAGTAATTGTTGTAATTGTAAAAAAAGGAGATAAAGATTTAGGGATAATAGTAGATAAGTTAATTGGCCAACAAGAGATAGTAATAAAATCCTTAGGAAAGTATTTAAGCGGAATTAACTTTATAGCAGGAGCGACAATCTTAGGCAATGGTAGCGTAGCTTTAATTATTGATACCAATTCTCTATTCTAAAGGGAGTGATAAAATTGAAGAAAAATGAAAATCAATATGTTATTTTTAAATTGGAAAATGAGTCTTATGGAATAAATATAAAATATGTTCAAACAATAGAAAGAATGCTTGAAATTACAAGAGTACCAAAAACAGAAGGGTATATAAAAGGGGTAATTAATTTAAGAGGAGAAATAGTTCCTGTAATTGATTTAAGAAAAAGATTTAGGTTAACCAATAAAGACTATGACAAAGAGGTTAGAATCATTGTAAATAAAATAGATGAACTGCTCATTGGATTTATAGTAGACTCTGCATCGGAAGTAAAGGATATAGAAGATGAAAACATTGATTATAATATAGTTGATGATAGCTTTACAGAAGGCTTTGTTAGAGGGATAGGCAAAATAGAAGATAGAGTAATTATATTAATAGATGTATATAAAATTTTAAATATGGAAAGTTAAAATTTAAATATTTAATAATCGAGGAGGGGAAGGTTAGCCTAAAATTATGGAATTTTCTATAAATAGCTTAAATGGATTGTATTTAGATGTTTTAAAAGAAATAGGAAATATAGGAGCTGGAAACTCAGCTACTGCTCTTTCTAAAATGATTAACACAAAAGTAGATATGGAAGTTCCTTCTATTGAAATACTAGATATTGAAAAAGTAGTTGAAATTTTAGGAGGAGAAGAATTAATTGTTGTGGGTGTGTATATTGGTTTTTTTGGAGATATAAACGGGACAATGCTTTTGATTTTAGATAAAATGTCTAGCGATAACCTGCTTAAAATATTATTTGGGAAAAATCCAGAAGATGAATTTTATAATGAAATGGAAGTTTCTGCTTTGCAAGAAATAGGGAATATATTATCCAGTTCATATATAAATTCCATCTCTGCTTTTTCAAACTTAAAGATAAATATATCTGTTCCTTCTGTAAGTGTAGACATGGCAGGTTCTATACTAAGTGTTCCTGCTATAGAATATGGACAAATCAGTGATAAAATAATATTAATTGAAAATAAGCTAAGAGAAGGAATAAATGAAATAATAGGTAAATTTTTCTTAATGCCAGACGTTGATTCCTTTAAAGTCCTATTTAAGAGTCTAGGAGTGTTACAAGATGAATAACATCATAAAAGTGGGAATGGCAGACTATAAAGCAGGAAGAGAAAACGATACACTGATTACATTGGGATTAGGTTCTTGTGTTGGAATTGTTCTGTACGATAGAATGAAAAAAATTGGAGGAATGGCACATATTATGCTTCCTTCTAGTAAAGAAATAAAAAATAATGCGAATAAGGCAAAATTTGCAGATACTGCATTAGAAGAACTTTTAAATGAAATGGTTAAAATGGGTGCTTCCAGAAATAGATTAATTGCAAAAATTGCTGGTGGCGCGCAAATGTTTAATATTTCTATAAAAAGTGATACGCTCAATATTGGAAAAAGAAATGTTATTGCAGTTAAGCAAAAACTATCTGAATTTAGGATATCTATTATAGCAGAAGATGTATTGGGGAATCATGGAAGAACAATAGAATTTAATTGCAATAATGGAGAGTTGTCAATAAAAACTATAGGGCAAGGGAAAAAAATAATATAAATAAGGTGTTAAGATGAAAAAAAATATAATTGTCACATTGATAGTAAATTATGTAGCGCTGATTATATATATTTTTCAAGTAATATTAAATAACATGAGTTTTCATGCATTTATGAACCGATTTTTAATATTGTTCATATCTTTGAATACCGTTTTATTTATATTTTTTAAATGCATATTAAAAAATATAAATAAATCAGAAAGTAAAGTAAATATAGACGTAACTATACCTCCCGTAGAGTCTGAACTAAAGGATATATTGAATGAAATGAATGAAGATGAAAAAGATATAGAGGAAGAATTTGAAGAACTGAACTTTAAAGATCTAAGGAATTAAATTGGAGGTATTTAGATGAATGAGGCAGATTTATGGATTAAATATAAAAATGCTAAAATAGATACAATAAGAGAAGAAATAAAAAAAGAAATTATACTAAAATATATAAATTTAGTAAAAATAATATCAGGCAGACTGTATAATTACTATGGATCTAACATAGAATATGATGATTTGGTAAGTTATGGGATTATAGGGTTGATTGATGCAATAGAAAAATATGATCATAATAAAAACATAAAATTTGAAACCTATGCCTCTGTTAGAGTAAGAGGTGCTATAATCGATGAAATAAGAAACTTAGATTGGATACCAAGATCCATACGTCAAAAATCTAAATTAATGAAAGAAACCTATTCAAAACTAGAAAACCAATTAGGAAGAGAACCGAATATATCTGAAATAGGTAATGAAATTGGAAAAAGCCAAGAAGAAGTATTAAAACTTCTAGAAGAAACCAATATTTATAACATTGTTTCTTTAGAAGAAGAATTGAATGATAACTTAAAAATTCAAATTGAAGATATTTCTTGTGAAATTAATCCAGAAGAATCTTTAATTAGAAAAGATATTATAGAAAGTTTAAAGAAAGCAATTGATTTATTAAATGAAAGAGAGCAACTCATTATCAATCTGTATTATTATGAAGGTTTAACTTATAAAGAAATAGGAAACATATTAAATATATCAGAATCTAGAATATCACAGATTCACAGTAAATCTATATTGAAAATAAAGGAAAAAATAGAAAAGGAGTAAGAAAGGAGGGGGGAATTTTGGGATTTATAGAAAAAGAAATTATAGAAAAATATGAGAATGGAGAATTAGTATTAAGTATAACAAAAGATTTTATGAAAGCATACTTAAACATAAAAAGCAAGGATGTAAGCATAAGCATAGATAAAGCATTTTTATTAGATTTTTTAAGAAAAAACATTGCATATGGGATAGATGAAAAGCAAGTAGAAGCTATAATACAAACAAATCAAACCAATTCTCCAGTCGAAATAGCAAGAGGGCAACATCCTGTGCCAGGGAAAGATGGATTTATAAAATATTATTTTGACACCAATAAAAAAATAAGACCTCATATTGGTGAAGATGGAAAAATAAACTTTAAGGAGCTTAACTTTGTAGAGAATATAAAAGAGGGACAAATTTTGGCTGAAAAAATTCCTCCTCAAGAAGGAATAGAGGGAACAAATATACTAGGAGAAAAAATAAGTGCACCTGTAGGAAAAGATGTATTTCTTAAAATTGGTAAAAACATACAATTGAGTAAAGATGGATTAAAAGCAGTTAGTTCTTGTGATGGTAGAGTTGAATTTAAAGATAATAAAATAAGTATAAATACTGTTTTAGAAATTAAAGGAGATGTAGATGTATCTACTGGAAATCTTAAATTTAGTGGAGACATCATAATATACGGAGATATAAAAGCGGGTTTTTCTGTAGAAAATGAAGGAAATGTAGAAGTAAATGGTGTAATAGAAGGTTCTATTGTTAATACAAAAGGAAATTTAATTGTTAAAAATGGAATACAAGGAAGCGAAAAAGTAGCTATATTTTCTGGAGGAAACATAGTTTGTAAATATATTGAAAATGCAAAGATAATTTGTGAGGGAGATATAACAACAGATTTTATTGTTCATAGTCATATTTTATGTCAGAACAGCATCCATGTTGTTGGAAGAAAAGGACTAATAGCAGGAGGCGAAATAAAGGCGAAGAAAGAAGTAATTGCTAACTCTATTGGTTCTCCCATGGGCACCAAAACATATATAGAAGTTGGAATAGATCCAAAAATGAAAAAGATGATACAATACCAAATGGAAGAAAAATCAAGTATTGAAAAAAATTTAAAAAATTTAAGCACAAATATTAATTCCTATAAAGAAATGATTAAAAGAAGTACTTTAGATGCGAAGTCAAAAGAAGTATTTTTGAAAACAGTAGAAGTATATAATCAACTTTCTGAAAAGTTAGAAAAAATAAATAAACAACTAGAATTATTTCAAAAAGAAGTGGAGAGTTGTAATGAAGGATTGGTCATAATAAACAAAAATATATTTCCTGGAGTAAAAATAGGAATAGGTAATTTTATTAAACATATAAGAGAAGAAGAAAAACATGTAAAGTTTTATATAGAAAACAAAGATATTGTAATGAGAAGTTTATAAAAGTTAGAGGATTCATATGGATTTACTAGCTTCAAATAGGAGGAACATATGAACATGAATTATGTAATTATATCATTATCTCTAATTATGTTTGTGACGAGTATATTTTTTTTAGTAAAGTTTTCTAAGAATATGGAAGGATTAATGGAAAATAAGAGTTTTAATGGGATTGGTTTAATATTAAAAAAGATAAGTGATTTAGAAAAAATCGTCAAAGATATAGATAAAAATTCTAAGGATAGTGTAACTATAAAACAAGAAAGAAATAAGGAAAAAGTTTATGAAAATGAGGTAGAACAATTAAATGCAATAGGATATTCAAATGAAGAAATAGCAAAAAAAACGAATAGAAGTGTAAGAGAAGTAGAATTGATATTGAAACTAAAAAGAGGGTAATGGAGCTAAAGAAAGATAAATAAAAAGCATCCTTGAATATAAAAAATTAAATTGGATATACTTGTAATGATATAATATGCTTTGAAGAACAAATGTATGCAATATAGAATTTAAATTGCAGTCAGACAAATATAAATGGAAAAAATATATTGTCAATTTAATGAACCTATGCTATACTAACAAAGGTGAAATTATTACACACGGTTTGAAATTCTTAAAATGGTGCCAACAAGGTCTTTTAAGAAGATGATCAATCCGGAGGAAAAACCATAGGAGGTGCATTTTTAAATGTCAGTTATATCAATGAAACAATTATTAGAAGCAGGTGTTCATTTTGGACATCAAACAAGAAGATGGAATCCTAAAATGGCTCAGTATATATTTACTGAGAGAAATGGAATATACATCATCGATTTACAAAAAACAGTAAAGAAGATCGAAGAAGCATACAAATTTGTTAAGGAAGTTGCAGAAACTGGAAAACCAATCTTATTTGTTGGTACAAAAAAACAAGCACAGGATGCAATAAAAGAAGAAGCAGAAAGATGTAATATGTTCTATGTTAATGAAAGATGGTTAGGTGGAATGTTAACTAACTATAAGACAATTAAAAATAGAATTGAAAAATTAAGAGAATTAGAAAAAATGGAAGAAGATGGAACTTTCAACGTTCTTCCTAAAAAAGAAGTTATAAAATTAAGACATGAAAAAGAAAAACTAGAAAAATATTTAAATGGGATAAAAGATATGCCTGAGTTACCAGGAGCTTTATTTGTTGTTGATCCTAGAAAAGAAAAAATAGCAATACAAGAAGCGCATAGATTAGGTATTCCTGTTGTTGCTATTGTGGATACAAACTGTGATCCAGAAGAAGTAGATTATGCAATCCCAGGAAATGATGATGCAATAAGAGCAGTTAAATTAATTGCTTCAACAGTAGGAAATGCTATAATGGAAGGTAAACAAGGCGTTCAAGAAGAAGTGGAAGCAGAAGAATTAGAAGGATAATAAATTGGTAAGGGATTTTATCCCTTACCTTTAATAATATATAGGGAGGCGATTTTATGGCAATTACAGCTGCTATGGTAAAAGAATTAAGAGAAAAAACTGGTGCAGGAATGATGGATTGTAAAAAAGCTTTAGGTGAATGTGATGGAGATATGGGAAAAGCAATAGATTTATTAAGAGAAAAGGGACTAGCTAAAGCTGCTAAAAAATCAGATAGAATAGCTGCAGAAGGACTAGTGGATATTGTTATAGCTGATGATAATAGAAAAGCTTGTATCGTTGAGGTAAACTCTGAAACGGATTTCGTTGCAAAAAATGAAGAATTTAAAACTTTTGTAAAAGATGTTGCGAATATAGCTTTAAATTCAAGCAAAGGAACAGTTGAAGAGATATTAACTGAGAAATATTTAAATATGGATGCAACTGTACAAGAAACATTAAATGCTAAAATAGCTACAATTGGAGAAAAAATGAGTATAAGAAGATTTGAAAAATTTGAAATACAAAATGGAAAAATCTCTGGATATATTCATGGTGGTGGAAAAATAGGAGTAGTGGTTGAACTTGAAACTAACGCTGATGCTGAAGAAGTGATTACACTAGGTAAAGATATTGCTATGCAAGTTGCAGCAATGAATCCAAAATATGTTTCAAGAGATGATGTAGATACAGATTACATAGAGCACGAAAAGGAAATATTAAAACAACAAGCTTTAAACGAAGGAAAACCAGCTGATATTGTTGAAAAAATGATTATAGGAAGATTAAATAAACAATTACAAGAAGTATGTTTATTAGATCAAACATTTGTTAAAAATCCAGATTTAACAATTGCAAAACTTGTTAAAGAAGTAGCTACTAAAGTAGGAAGTGAAATTAAAGTATCTAAAGTAACAAGATTTGAAGTTGGAGAAGGTATGGAGAAGAAAGAAGAAAACTTTGCTGAAGAAGTTGCAAAGCAACTTAAATAATTCATAAAGAGAACACACTTGTGTTCTCTTTTTTAGAAGAGCATTGAATGGAGGATTTTTTATGGGTAAACCTATATATAAAAGGGTATTATTAAAACTAAGTGGAGAAGCTTTAGCAGGAGAAAAAGGAATTGGAATAGATAATGATGTTGTAAGTGAAATTGCTACCTCCATAAAAGCGCTACATAACATGGGTGTAGAAGTAGCTATCGTTGTAGGCGGAGGAAATTTCTGGAGAGGAAGATCTAGTGAAGGAATGGATAGAACTACTGCAGATTATATGGGAATGCTTGCTACAGTAATCAATTCGTTAGGAATGCAAGATGCCCTTGAAAATATAGGCGTTTCAACAAGGGTTCAAACAGCTATTGAAATGAGGCAAATTGCGGAGCCTTACATAAGAAGAAAGGCAATGAGACATTTAGAAAAAGGCAGAATAGTAATATTTGCTGCTGGGACAGGAAATCCTTACTTTTCTACAGACACGACAGCTGCCTTAAGAGCTGCTGAAATTGAGGCACAGGTTATTCTTTTAGCAAAAAAAGTAGATGGCGTATATGATAGTGATCCTATGGTGAATAAAGATGCGAAGAAATTTGATAAGTTATCCTATATAGAAGTTTTAAAAAGAGGGTTAAAAGTTATGGATTCAACAGCAACTTCTTTATGCATGGATAATAAAATACCTATAAGGGTATTTGGTTTAAATAATTCCCAAAATATCATGGATGTTGTTTTAGGAAAAAATATAGGTACTATTGTGGAGGAGGAATAAGTATGAAATTAGAAGTACACAAGGTTTTAGAAGAAAAAATGGAAAAAACAGTCTCTGTTCTAAAAGAGGAATTAACAGTAATTAGAGCAGGAAGAGCAAATCCAGGAATGCTTGATAGAGTAGTTGTGGATTATTATGGTTCTCCAACTCCTCTTAAGCAGTTAGCTACAGTATCTGCACCAGAGCCAAGAGCATTAATTATTCAGCCATGGGATATGTCGGCTCTAAATAGTATAGAAAAAGCAATTCAAAATGCTGATTTAGGTTTTAATCCAACAAATGATGGAAAAATAATTAGAATTGCTATTCCTCAACTTACAGAGGAAAGAAGAAAAGACTTATTAAAAGTGGCAAGTAAAACAAGTGAAAGTGCTAAAGTTGCTTTAAGAAATGAAAGAAGAGATGCAAATGAGAAATTAAAGAAAATGCAAAAAGATGGAGAAATAACAGAAGATGACTTAAAAAAAGCACAAGATGAAGTTCAGAAAATGACAGATAATCATATAAAAACAGTAGATGACCTTTTAGCAAAGAAAGAAAAGGAAATAATGGAGGTTTAAGTTGGACTTAAACGGAGTTTTAGGACTTGAAGTCATAGATGCAGAGCACATACTTAAAAATAGAGGCATAAATTATATAGTAAAAGAGACAAGAGGATACAAAGATACGGAAATGTTAAAAGTTCCTAGAGTTATAATGATCAAAAAGAAAGAAAAAAATATAGAGCTGATTGTAACTTATTTTTCCAACTCCTTATCTTAGGAGTTGGAAAAATATATGGTTGGAGGAAACTTATGAATAAAAAAACACTAGAAGATATAGATAAAAAAAATATGCCAAAGCATATCGCTGTAATAATGGATGGGAACGGAAGATGGGCTAAAAAAAGGTTACTACCTAGAAGTTTTGGACATAAAGCTGGAGTAGAGACTATAAGAGAAATTGTAAAAGAATCTAGTGCTTTAGGCATTCAGTATTTAACTCTTTATGCTTTTTCAACAGAAAATTGGAAAAGACCAAAAGATGAAGTAAATGCCTTAATGAACTTACTCGTAGAGTATTTAAAAAAAGAAGTAAATGAACTCCACAAAAATAACGTGATTTTAAGAACGATAGGAGATATTTCCTATCTCCCTAAAATAGCAATAAAAGAATTAGAAAAATCCATGGAAATAACGAAAAATAATACTGGATTGGTGCTAACTATAGCGCTAAACTATGGAAGCAGAAACGATATAAAAAATGGAATTATTCATATAATAAAAGACTATGAAAAAGGAAATATATCTATAGAAGATATTGATGATAATTTTTTAAAAAATTATCTAAGTACAAAATATTTACCAGATCCAGATATTTTAATTAGGCCAAGTGGAGAATTTAGAGTGAGTAATTTTTTACTATGGGAAATGGCATATTCTGAACTTTGGTTTTCTGATATTTATTGGCCTGATTTTAAAAAGAAAGATTTATATGAAGTTATTTTAGATTATCAAAAAAGAGATAGAAGATATGGAGGTCTTAAATAGGGGGAATGTTATGTTTACCAGAACACTATCTGCAATAATATTACTACCACTTTTATTTTTTGTTTTAATAAATGGAGGAGTTCCCCTCTATTTGAGTGTATTTATTGTTTCACTGATAGGAATAAAAGAATATAATGATGCTTTTGGGGTAAAAAATATAAATACCATCAATGTCTTAGGATATCTGTGGGTTTTATTTATTTTTATCTTTTCATTTTTTGATGTACCAATGGGTTATTTAAATGCTATATTTTTTCTCCTATTTATTGTAGGATGCATATTCGTTGTGATGGGAAAATATACTATTATGGATATGTCTACTACTTTTTTAGGGATGATCTATATACCCTATTTTTTAAATCATATTGTATTGATCAAGAAATTACCTAACCATAATTATATATGGTTAATCTTTATAATTGCTTGGATGACCGATACTTTTGCGTATTTTAGTGGATATTTTTTTGGGAAACATAAATTAATTCCTTTAGTTAGTCCTAAGAAAACAGTAGAAGGAAGTATAGGAGGAGTTATAGGAAGCATTTTTTCTTGTGTTATTTTTGGATATATAATGAAATTTAATTTAGTACATATGAGCTTAGTAGGATGCTTTGGAAGTATTATTGCGCAATTTGGAGATTTATTTGCTTCTGCTATAAAAAGATATTTAGAAATTAAAGATTATGGAAAATTAATACCGGGTCATGGCGGTATATTAGATAGATTTGATAGCATTATTTTTACAGCGCCGTTTGTTTACTATTATTTACTATTCTTCGTGAAATAGCTTCAGAATCTTCTGAAGCTATTTATGTCAAATGAAAAGGGGGATAAAATGAAAAATATATCTATTTTAGGATCTACTGGATCTATAGGAACACAGGCATTAGAGGTTATAAGAAAAAATAAAGATAAATTTAAAGTAATTGCACTTGCTGTAAACACAAACATACAGATGTTACTAGAGCAAATAAAAGAATTTAAACCTAAAGTAGTGGCAGTATATGATGAAAAAAAAGCAAAAGAATTGAGAGAATTAATTTCAAAGGATTTAAAAATAGAAATATTATCTGGAATGGAAGGATTAATTACCATCTCTTCTTTAGATGAAATAGATATTTTATTAACCGCTATAGTAGGAATGATTGGTCTAAGACCAACTCTAGAAGGGATAAAGAAAGGAAAAACTATTGCCCTTGCAAATAAAGAAACCCTTGTTACAGCAGGAAGCTTAGTAATGGAAACCGCTAAAAAACAAAGTGTTTCAATCCTTCCTGTAGATAGTGAACATAGCGCTATATTTCAGTGCTTAAATGGAGAGAATAAGAAGAACGTAGAAAAAATTATTCTAACAGCTTCTGGAGGACCTTTTAGAGGGAAATCTAAAGATGAATTAATGCATGTTACAAAAAATGAAGCATTAAAGCATCCAAATTGGAATATGGGAAGAAAAATTAGCATAGATTCTGCTACATTAATGAACAAGGGATTGGAAGTTATAGAAGCAAAATGGTTATTTGATATAGCTGTAGAGAATATAGATGTAGTAGTTCATCCTCAAAGTATTATTCATTCCATGGTTCAATTCATAGATGGATCAGTAATGGCACAGCTTGGGAATCCAGATATGAAACTTCCTATACAGTATGCTTTTTCTTATCCAGATAGAGTATATAATGATTATGAGCGGTTAGATCTTGCAAAAATAAGTTCTCTTACTTTTCAAACACCAGATAAGATAACTTTTCCTTGTTTAAGACTTGCTTATGATGCTTTAAAATTAGGAGGAACTTACCCGACTGCTTTAAATGGAGCAAATGAAATATTGGTAAGTGAATTTTTAAAGGATCACATTCAATTTTATGATATAGCTTTTTATATTGAAAAGGTATTAGAAAAACACATTGTAATTAAGAATCCTACATTAGAAGAAATCCTAGAAATAGATCATTGGAGTAGAGAATTTGTAAAAGAATGTATAAAATAGGAAGGTGAAAAGATGACAATCATTATATCCTTAATCGTATTCGGAATAATTATTTTGTTTCACGAGTTTGGTCATTTTATAATGGCTAAAATGGCTGGAGTAAAAGTACATGAGTTTGCAATAGGAATGGGTCCAAAATTATTTGGATTTAAAGGTGAAGAAACAGAATATACCATAAGAATACTTCCATTAGGTGGATATGTAAAGATGGAGGGAGAAGATGAAAATTCTAATGATCCTAGAAGTTTTAATAACAAAAGCATATTTCAAAGAATAGGTATTATCCTTGCAGGTCCTTTGATGAATTTTATACTTGCAATCATTTTATTTACAGGGATGTTTATGTATATGGGTATTCCAAGTACTATAATAAAAGAAACGATTGATCATCTTCCTGCGCAAAAGGTAGGAATAAAAGCGGGAGATAAAATCGTTAAAATAAATGACATCAAAGTAAAAAGTTGGGAAGACATCGTGAAAAAAATTAGTACATCCCAAGATGAAAAAATAAATATTAAAGTAAATAGAGATGGAAAATTAATAAGTTATGATGTTGCTCCACAAAAACAAAAAGGGAAAAACATGATTGGAATTGTACCAAAAGAAGAAAAAAACATGCTTTTATCCTTTGAATATGCGATAAAACAGACCTTTTATATATTGAACGAAATGATTCATTTCCTGGGAAAAGCCATAAGTGGAAAAGCGTCTACTGCTGAAGTTACAGGGCCTGTAGGAATTGTAGATGTAGTTGGAAAAGCGGCTAAAGCAGGGATAATAAATGTTATTTCACTAGCTGCGCTTATTAGTCTTAATTTAGGGCTTTTGAATTTACTTCCTATTCCTGCTCTAGATGGAAGTAGAATACTGTTTTTATTGATAGAACTAATAAGAGGCAAAAAAGTGGATCCAGATAAAGAAGGAACCATACATTTTGTAGGCTTTGTAGCATTGATGCTTCTGATGATATTCATCACGTATAAAGATGTTTTAAGAATAATAAAATAGAAGGTGATTTTTTGAGAAAAAAAACAAAAGAAGTAACTTGTGGAAGTATTAAAATTGGAGGAAATAATCCTATAAGTATTCAATCTATGAGTAATACGGATACAAGAGATGCATCGGCTACTATAAATCAAATAAAAGGATTAGAAGATGTAGGGTGTGACATTGTTAGAGTGGCTGTTCCCGACATGGATGCTGCACAGAACTTAGGAAAGATCATAAATAAGATAAATATTCCTTTGATTGCAGATATACACTTTGATTATAGGCTTGCACTGGAAGCAATAAATCAAGGGGTAGATGGACTAAGAATTAATCCAGGAAATATAGGGGAATTAGATAGAGTAAAAAAAATAATAGAAAAAGCAAAGGAAAGAAATATTAAAATAAGAATTGGTGTAAATGGTGGATCTTTAGAAAAAGATCTTTTGGAAAAATATAAAAAACCTACACCAGATGCTTTAGTGGAAAGTGCTATGAGACATATTCGTATCTTAGAAAATATGGATTTTGATAATATTGTTATTTCCTTGAAATCTAGTGATATATACACAACTGCACAGTCTTATGAACTTATGTCTGAAAAAGTAACCTATCCACTGCATATAGGGATAACAGAATCGGGAAGTGTAAAAAGAGGAACCATAAAATCTTCTATCGGAATAGGATATTTGCTCATGAAAGGAATTGGAGATACTATAAGAGTTTCTTTAACTGGAGATCCAAAAGAAGAAATTTTTGTAGGCAAAGAAATTTTAAAGTCTCTTGATTTAATGAAAGAAGGAATAAAAATAATTTCTTGTCCTACCTGTGGAAGGTGTAATATCAATTTAATAGATATTGTATCTCAAGTAGAAGAAGAAATAGAAAAAATAGACAAAAATTTAACAATTGCTATAATGGGATGTGCTGTAAATGGACCTGGAGAAGCTAGAGAGGCAGATATAGGAATAGCAGGAGGCACAAATGACGGTCTTTTATTTAGAAAAGGAGAAATTATAAGAAAAATAAAAGGCGAGAATCTAGTAAATGAATTAATAAATGAGATAAAAAAATTCTAGGCTTTTTAGTCTAGAATTTTCTAATTTACCTTTTAGGAGGGAGAGGTATGAAGAAGATAAAAGAATATCTTATAAAAATAGGGCTAGAAGAAATGAAGATAAGTAAAGAATTCCAAGCTGTTTTAATAAAAAAAGTAGTATATTTTAAAGAAGAAAAAATAGTTCATATGCTTTTATCTTCAAAGCAAATAATATGCATGAGGAATTTGAAAAAAATAGAAACAGAAATAAAGAAAAAACTAAATTATTTTAAAGATATAAAAATAAGCGTACGGTATGAAGCACTCCAAAAAAATAATATTAATACCATACTAACTAGTTATTGGGAAAATATTTTATTTATCATTCAAACCTTTATGCCATCCATTTCTTCTGTTGCTAAGGACATTGAGTGGGAATGCAAGCAAGATTTATTAAGTATACAAATAAAAGACGATATTTTGTATAAAAGACTTCTTGCTAAAAATGCTTCTTATTCTATAAAAAATAAAATCAATGAAGAGTTAGGATTAGATTTAAATGTGAATTTCTATTTAGATCAAAAAGAAGATGTAGATTTAAAGGAATATATATTAAAAAAAGAAGAAGAAACCGATCATCTTTTGGATAGAATAATAGAATATAAAGAAGTAAAAGAAGAAAGTAGTTCAAATGAAGAGGGTGTAAAAGAGGAAAGTAATATTATACATGGAAAAGAAAATAAAGATCTTATAGAAAAAATCGAAAATGTGAATCCTGAAATAGGAAGAATTTCTGTAGAAGGAGAAGCTTTTGATGTAGACGTAAGAGAACTCAAAGGAGGAAGAACCCTTCTTACTATTTCCATTACAGATTATACAAGTTCTATAAAGTGTAAATTATTCTTAAGAGAGAATAATAAAGATGGGGTTATAGATAGAATAAAAAAAGGCTCTTATATAAAAATAAGAGGGAATATAATGTTTGATAACTATGCACAGGAACTTATATTAAATATATCAGATATAGAGAAGGCAAAAAAGAAAGTAAGGATGGATAAAAAAGAAGAAAAAAGAGTAGAACTTCATCTTCATACTCAAATGTCTGCTATGGATGCTGTTACTTCTTGTAGTAAATTAATTGAAAGAGCAGCAGCTTGGGGGCATAAAGCAATCGGAATAACAGACCATGGAGTAGTACAAGGATTTCCAGAAGCCATGGAAGCTGGTAAAAAATATGGAATAAAAGTAATTTATGGGGTAGAAGGGTATCTAATTAATGATACAAAGCCAATTATAAAAAAACCCAATAAATTACCCTTAGAGCAAACTTTTGTAATATTTGATATAGAAACGACAGGATTTTCAAATAAAAATGATAGAATTACAGAGATAGGAGCAGTAAAAATAGAAAACTTTGAAATTGTGGATCGATTTAGTGCTTTAGTGAATCCTGAAATGGAAATTCCTTATAAAATACAAGAACTTACCGGAATAACCAATGAAATGGTAAAAAAGGAACCTACTATTAAAGATATATTACCTCGTTTTTTAGAATTTGTAGGAGATGCTTACTTAGTCGCCCATAATGCGGAATTTGATATGGGTTTCATAAAGGAAAATGCACAAAGACTATCTTTATCTTTTCATAATGGATCTATAGATACCATAGCTCTTGCTAAGGTGCTCCTTCCTCGTTTAAAAAGATATAAATTGAACATCGTAGCAAAAGAATTAAATGTATCTTTAGAAAACCATCATAGGGCAGTAGATGATGCACAGGCAACAGCAGAGATATATATTAAGTTTTTACAAATGTTAAGAGAAAAAGGAGTAAATACTTTAGATGAAGTAAACACTACTTTTAAAGAATCTGATTATAAAAAAATAAGAACCAATCATATTACCATACTTGTAAAAAATTATACTGGGCTGAAGAATTTGTATAAAATTATTTCAAAGTCTCATATTAATTACTTTTATAAAAATCCTAGAATACCAAAAAGTATTTTAAACCAATATAGAGAAGGCCTTATTATTGGATCTGCTTGTGAAAATGGGGAAGTATATCAAGGAATACTAAAAAATGTAGATGAGGAAAGTATACAAGAAATACTGAGTCTTTATGATTATCTAGAGATTATGCCAATAGATAATAACAAGTTTATGATAGAGAAAGGAATTGTGAAAGATGAGAATGAACTAAAGGATATAAATAAAAAAATTGTAGAACTAGGAAAAAAATATAATAAATTAGTCGTAGCTACAGGAGATGTTCATTTTTTAGAGCCTCATGATGAGATATTTAGAAAAATACTAAAGCATAGTCAAGGATTTAGTGATGCAAATGAAACGGTTCCCCTGTACTTTAAGACCACAGATGAAATGCTTAAAGAATTTTCTTATTTAGGAGAGAAAGTAGCAAAAGAAGTTGTAATCTATAATACAAATAAAATAGCAGATGAAGTAGAAAATCTTAAACCTATTCCTGATGAAACCTATCCCCCTGTTATAGAAGGGTCAGAAGAGGATTTAAGAAACATGTGCTATGAAAAAGCACAGCGCATGTATGGAACTCCACTGCCAGAAGTGGTACAAAATAGATTAGACAGAGAATTAAACTCTATTATTAGCAATGGATATGCTGTAATGTATATTATTGCACAAAAACTGGTTACCAAATCAATAAAAGATGGTTATTTAGTAGGATCAAGGGGATCGGTAGGATCTTCTATTGCAGCTACAATGAGTGATATAACAGAGGTGAATCCACTTCCTGCTCATTATAGATGTGAAAAATGTCTTTATTCAGAGTTTTTTGAAACAGGAAGCTATACTTCAGGAGCAGATCTTCCTGATAAGGATTGTCCAAACTGCAATATTCCTCTTATAAAGGATGGGCATGATATTCCTTTTGAAGTATTCTTAGGATTTGAAGGAGATAAAGAGCCTGATATCGACCTTAACTTTGCTGGAGAATATCAAGCAAATGCACATAAGTATACAGAGGTTTTATTTGGAGAAGGATATGTATATAGAGCTGGAACTATTGGAACCATAGCCGATAAAACGGCTTATGGATTTGCGAAAAAATATTTAGAAGAAAACAACATTCATACAACCTCTGCAGAGCTAAATAGACTTTCTGGTGGATGCACAGGAATAAAAAGAACATCAGGGCAGCATCCTGGGGGCGTAATGGTTGTTCCTCATTACAAAGAAATATATGATTTTTCTCCTATCCAGTATCCAGCAAATGATTCTTCTTCAGGAGTAATAACAACCCACTTTGATTATCATTCTATAAGTGGTAGGATATTAAAGCTTGATATACTAGGACACGACGTTCCTACCATCATAAGAATGCTGGAAGATATAACAGGAATGGATGCTACAAAGATTCTTTTAGATGATAAAGAAACTATGTCTATATTTACATCTACACAAGCCCTTGGTGTCACCCCAGAGGAAATAAATTGTCCTATAGGAAGCTTAGGAATACCTGAATTTGGGACAAAGTTTGTAAGACAAATGCTTTTAGATACAAATCCTACAACTTTTGGTGAACTTGTTAGAATATCAGGTCTTTCTCATGGAACAGATGTATGGTTAAATAATGCACAAGATTTGGTAAGAAATGGGATAGTAACGCTGAAAGATGTCATTTCTACAAGAGATGATATTATGAACTATTTGATATTTAAAGGACTTAAACCTAAAACATCTTTTAAGATCATGGAAAATGTAAGAAAAGGAAAGGGTCTAACTCCAGAACATATAGAAGCAATGAAGGAAAATAAAGTTCCACAGTGGTATATTGATTCTTGTCAAAAGATAAAATATATGTTTCCAAAAGCACATGCAGTTGCCTATGTTATGATGTCTGTTAGAATTGCATATTTTAAAGTACATTACCCTATTGCTTTTTATGCTACGTACTTTACTATAAAAGCCGAGGATTTTGATGCAGATTTAGTGGTAAAAGGAAAAAATGCAATTTTAGAAAAAATAAAAGAAATTGAAAAAATGGGGAATAATACGACTGCAAAGGAAAAAAATTTATTGACTGTTTTGGAAGTTGTTTTAGAAATGTTTGCAAGAGGAATTGAAGTTTTAAAAGTAGATTTATATCATTCAGATGCCAAAAAATTTAAAATTTTAGAGGGAAAACTCTTACCACCACTCATATCTTTACAAGGATTAGGAGAAAATGCAGCAATAAATATGGCAAAAGAAAGGGAATATGATGAATTTTTGTCTATGGAAGATTTAAGAACTCGAACGAAAATATCAAAAACAGTAATAGAAACCTTAAAAAGCCATGGCTGCCTTGGAAATATGCCAGAAACAAATCAGCTCTCCTTACTGTGATGCGTTGCAAAAAAAAGGATTGTATGATATACTAACTTAGAAAAATACATTTTTTTATAAAATTGAGAGTGGGGTTACCCACTCTTTGCTTTTATAAAAAATAGAAAATTTAACAAATAAAAACTGAATAGAAGGAGGTATGAAGCATGAAAAAAAATATAGAAGAAATCGTTGAAGAGTTAGTGATACCTATAGTAGAAACAGAAAAATTCGAATTAATTGACATAGAATATATTCTTGAAGGTGGACATAGATATTTAAGGGTGTACATAGACAAAGAAGGCGGCGTATCATTAAAAGACTGTCAAATTGTTAGTGAACAATTAAATGAAAAATTAGATAAAATAGATCCAATTAAAGAAAATTATTTCTTGGAAGTATCTTCTCCAGGGCTAGATAGAGCATTAAAAAAAGAAAAAGACTTTGAAAGATATAAAGGAAGAGAAGTAGAATTAAAGTTATATAAAGCTTTAAATGGTCAAAAGCAATTTGAAGGAGAACTGATGGGATTATTTGAAGGAAAAATAATAAAAATAAAAAGAAATGAAGAAATATTTGAATTTGATAAAAAAGAAGTAGCAATCATAAGACTTTCTTTAAAAATTTAATAAGGAGGATAAGAAGAAATGAATGCAGATTTTATAGAAGCGTTAGAACAATTAGAAAAAGAAAAAGGAGTTTCAAAGGAAATACTTATAGATACAATAGAGGCAGCACTTGTTTCCGCATATAAAAGAAATTTTGGATCTTCTCAAAATGTTAGAATACAAATTGATAGAGAAAAGGGAGATGTAAAAGTATATTCTCAGAAAAAAATAGTAGAAGAAGTAGAGGATGATTTTTTAGAAATATCCTTAGAAGAAGCAAGAGAGCAATTTGGTGTAAACTATGAAATAGAAGATGTAGTAGAATTTGAAGTAACGCCTAGAAATTTTGGCAGAATTGCTGCTCAAACAGCTAAACAAGTTGTAGTGCAAAGAATAAGAGAAGCTGAGAGAGAAGTGATTTATGAAGAATTTATTAATAGAGAAAGTGAAATTGTAACAGGAGTAGTTGCTAGAGTTAGTAAAGGAATTGTATATGTATCATTAGGCAAAATAGAAGGAATACTAAATCAAAGTGAACAAATTCCAGGAGAAGGTTATGAAATAGGACAAAGAATAAAATGCTATATTATAGAAGTGAAAAAAACAACAAAAGGTCCTCAAATACTTTTATCCAGAAGTCATCCAGGGTTAGTTAAGCGATTATTTGAACTAGAAGTTCCAGAGATATATGATGGAGTAGTTTTAATAAAGTCTGTGTCAAGAGAAGCAGGTTCAAGAACGAAAATAGCAGTAGGATCTGTAGATGAAAACATAGACCCAATAGGTGCTTGTGTTGGACCAAAAGGAAGTAGAGTTAAAAATGTGGTAGATGAATTAAAAGGAGAAAAAATAGATATCATTAAATTTAGCAACGATCCAAGCGAATTTATTTCAAGTGCTTTAAGTCCATCAAAAGTAGTTACAGTAGAAGTAGATGAAAAAGAAAAAAGCGCAAAAGTGGTTGTTCCAGATTATCAACTTTCTTTAGCCATAGGAAAAGAAGGACAAAATGCTAGGCTTGCAGCAAAGCTTACTAATTGGAAAATCGATATAAAAAGTGAAAGTCAAGCAAAAGAAGATTAATGAAAATAAGGAGGGGTATTCATGAAAAAACAAAAAAAAATACCTCAGCGTAAGTGTATAGCTTGCCAAGATAGAGAAGCAAAAAGAGCGTTAATAAGAATTGTGAAAAACAAAGATGGAGAGGTATTTGTAGATTTTACAGGAAAAGCAAATGGCAGAGGTGCCTATATTTGTAACCATATAGAGTGCTTAGAACAAGCAATAAAATCCAAAGCATTAAATAGAGCTTTTAAAATAGAAATTCCACAAGAGGTATATGATAAATTAAGGGAGGAAATAAAAAATAATGAGAAATAAGATATTTTCTTTCTTAGGTCTTGCTATGAGAAGTGGAAATTTAGTTTCAGGAGAAGACGCAACTTTATTAGAATTAAAGAAAAATAAAATAAAATTAGTTTTAATAGCAGAGGATGCTTCGGAAAATACAAAAAAGACTTTTATGGATAAGTCACAATTTAGAAATATAGAATATGTTCTATTTGGAAATAAAGAAGAGCTAGGAAAAGCTATCGGTAAAGAGTATCGTGCTGTCATCGGCATTAAAGATGAAAATTTTGCAAGAAAAATAAAACAACTATTAGGGGGTGAAGCTTTTGTCAAAGACAAGAGTTTATAAATTAGCACAAGAACTTGGAATTTCAAGTAAGGAATTAATGGAAAAGTTAGAAGAATTAGATATTCAAGTAGCGAATCATATGAGTAGTTTAGATGAAGAAGAAGCAGATTTAATCATAGAATTATTAAAAGATGAAGAATCTAAAAATAACAAAGAAGATTCAGGTGAATTAAAAGAAAATAATTCCCCGAAAATTAAAGTAGGAAGCACAATATCCGTTCAAGAACTAGCTAAATTAATGGAAAAAACACCTTCTGAATTGATTATGAAACTAATCAAATTAGGGGTAATGGCAAGTATAAATCAAGAAATAGATTTTGATATGGCTGAAGTAGTAGCTTTGGAGTTTGGATTTAGTGTGGAGCAGGAAATAGAGGAAGAAATAGAAGAAGATTTAGGAATAGAAGAGGATAAGCCAGAAGATCTAGTATCCAGACCACCAATCGTAACCGTTATGGGTCATGTAGACCACGGAAAAACTTCTTTGTTAGATGCTATAAGAAATACACATGTTACAGAAAAAGAGGCTGGAGGAATAACCCAGCATATAGGAGCTTCTGAGGTTTTAGTAGATAACAAAAAAGTAGTATTCCTAGATACACCAGGACATGAAGCCTTTACAGCTATGAGAGCAAGAGGAGCACAAGTTACAGATATGGCTATTCTTGTTGTAGCAGCAGATGATGGAATCATGCCTCAAACAATAGAAGCCATCAACCATGCAAAAGCAGCCAATGTTCCAATCATTGTAGCCATTAATAAAATGGATAAAGCTGGAGCAAATCCAGATAGAGTAAAACAAGAACTTGCAGATCAAGGACTTTTAGTAGAAGATTGGGGAGGAGATGTAATCTCTGTTCCAGTTTCAGCCCTTAAAAATGAAAATATAGATACATTACTAGAAATGGTGTTACTTGTAGCCGAAATGGAAGAACTTAAAGCGAATCCAAATAAAAAGGCAGTTGGAACTGTTGTAGAAGCGCAGCTTGATAAAGGAAGAGGACCTGTTGCTACTATCCTTGTTCAAAATGGAACTTTAAAAGTTGGAGATTCTCTTGTTGTAGGTGCTGCTTACGGAAAAATAAGAGCAATGATCAATGATAAAGGAAAAAGAGTGAAAGAAGCAAGACCATCTACACCAGTAGAAATACTAGGCCTTTCAGAAGTACCACAAGGTGGAGATCAATTTGTAGTAGTAGGAAGTGACAAAATTGCTAGAAGCATCGCAGAAAAAAGAAAAGAAAAAATAAGAGAAGAACAAATGAAAGCAACCCAAAAGGTGTCTTTAGATGACTTATTTAAACAAATGGAGCAAGGTCAAATAAAAGAACTAAATATCATCGTAAAAGGAGATGTTCAAGGTTCTGTTCAAGCAGTAAAACAATCTCTAGAAAAATTGACCAATGAAGAAGTAGCCGTAAAAGTTATTCATGGTGGAGTAGGTGCTATCACAGAATCTGATGTTATGCTTGCAACAGCTTCTAATGCTATTATAATAGGGTTTAATGTAAGACCAGTTTCTGGTGCAGAGTCTTTAGCAGAAAGAGAAAAAGTAGATGTGAGAACGTATAGAATTATATATAAGGCTATAGAAGATATTCAAGCTGCTATGAAGGGAATGCTAGATCCTGAGTATGTGGAAGAGGATTTAGGAAAGGCAGAGGTTAGAGTTGTATTTAAAGTTTCTGGTTCAGGAACTATAGCAGGAAGTTACGTTCTTCAAGGTAAAATTGTTAGAAATGCAAAAGTAAGATTGGTTAGAGATGGAATTGTGATTTGTGATGGAAATCTTTCTTCATTAAAAAGATTTAAAGATGATGCGAAAGAAGTAGCTACTGGCTATGAATGTGGTATAGGTATTGAAAACTTTAATGATATTAAAGAAGGCGATATTATTGAAGCGTATGTAGTAAAAGAAAAAGAAAGAATATAAATAGAAGGGTTGGAGATCGTATGTCCTCATATCCTAGAACCAAGCGAATAGGAGAAGAAATAAAAAAAATAGTTAGTAAGTTAATAAGAGAAGAAATAAAAGATCCGAGAATATCTTCTCTGGTAAGTATAACTGATGTAGAGGTTACTTCCGACTTAAAATATGCATACATTTATATTAGCGTACTTTCGGGAGACAAAGAAGGAACCCTAAAGGGATTAAAAAGTGCTAGTGGATTTGTAAGAAGAGAAGTGGGCAAAAGCATAAAATTAAGATATACTCCAGAAATGGTGTTTAAATTAGATGAATCTATAGAAAAAGGGCTTTATATGTCGAATTTAATAAATAATCTTCAAAAAAAAGAAGAGAAGAAGGATGAATAATATTATTAAAACTATAATGGGAAGTGATAATTTTATTATTACTTCCCATTATAGTCCAGATGGAGATAATTTAGGGTCCTCAATTGGTCTTTATTATGCTCTTGAGAGATTAGGGAAAAAAGCCTTTTTTGTATTAGATGATGTACTGCCTAGAAATTTGGATTTTTTATATGAAAATATGAAGATATATAAATCGGATGAAGTTTCTATGAAAGAGTATATTTTAATTGCTCTTGATTGTGGAGATAAAAATAGACTTTGTTGTAGTGAGAATATAAAAAATAACGCAAAAATGCTGATTAATATTGATCATCATGCAAGCAACGATGGATATGGAGACTTAAATTATGTAGATTCTCATGCTTCTTCAACAAGTGAATTAATATATGATTTATTAATGAAGATAGATGAAAAGACAATAGATAAAAAAATTGGAAATTGTCTTTATACAGGTCTTATAACGGATACAGGCAATTTTATGTATTCTAATACAAACTCCAGTAGTTTTTTAATGGCTTCTCAATTACTAAAATTAAACATAGATAAAGAAGAAATCATTAAAAATATATATCAAAGCAATCCATTAAATTATGTAAAAATTTTAGGAAATGCATTAAATACATTAAAAGTGATTGAAGAGAAAATAGCAACGATTGATTTAACAAAGGAGATGTTTAAGAAGAATAATATTAGCTTTAATGACGTAGATGGAATTGTAAATTATACAAGAGACATAGAAGCGGTTGAAGTAGGTATTTTATTTAAAGAAAAATCAGAAAAAGAAATAAAGATAAGTTTTCGATCTAAATCTTATTTAGATGTAAATAAAATAGCTCAAAAATTTGGAGGGGGAGGCCATATACGGGCTTCAGGATGCACTATAAAAGATTCTCTAGAGAATGCAAAAGAAATAATCATAAAAGAAGTGATAAACCATATTTAAGAGAGTGATAAAATGAATGGAATATTCAATGTATTAAAACCAACAGGAATGACATCTCATGATGTTGTATCTAAAGTAAGAAAAATCACAAAAATAAAAAAGGTAGGACACACAGGAACTTTAGATCCTAATGCAGCAGGAGTTCTCCCTATATGTATTGGAAAAGGAACAAAAATAGCAGAGCTTATACTGAACAAGGAAAAATCATATAGAGGAGAAGTTACACTAGGAATAGAAACTGACACCTATGATTCCTTTGGAAAAATAATCAATAAAACAGAAGTAAAGAATATAAAAGAAGATAGAATATATGAAGTATTCGAAAAATTTAAAGGAGAAATTGTACAAGTTCCTCCTATCTATTCTGCTATTAAAATAAAAGGAAAAAAGCTTTACGAATTTGCACGAGAAGGACAAACGGATGTAGAGATAAAATCTAGAAAGATTTTCATAAAAAATCTTGAAATTATTAAGATAAAGGAAAATAAAATATTATTTGATGTAAGTTGTTCTAAAGGAACTTATATAAGAAGTCTTTGCAAAGATATAGGAGATGAATTAGGTTTTGGTGGATACATGTCTTTTCTTCTTAGAACTTCTTCTGGTAATTTTACTTTAGAAAATGCAGTTACGCTAGAAGAATTAGAGGAAGCTGCAAGTAAGGATCGTTTAAAAGATCATTTATTCAATATAGATTTTCCACTAGAAAAGTATAAAAGTATTAGCATAAGAGAAAATGCTTTAAAAGCCTTTGTAAATGGGAATATAGTATACAGCAAAGGATTAATATTAAATGAATCTTATGAAAAAGAAGATTTAGTAAAAGTATATGTAAAAGACAAATTTTATGGAATAGGAAAAATTATTTTAATAGATGAGAATATATCCTTGAAAAGTCATAAATTATTTGTATAAAAGATAAAGTCCTTCAATATGGAGTGATAGGGATGAATGTAATTAACAATTTAAAAAATGTAAATATAATAGAGAATACGGTTGTAACTATAGGGAATTTTGATGGAGTACATGTGGGCCATCAGAATATCATCAACAAAACAATTTCCATAGGAAAAGAAAAACATTTAAAAAGTATATTATTTACCTTTTCTAATCATCCTGTAAATTTTTTTAGAAGTGAAGGCATTAAAAATTTAATGGCCCTCGAAGAAAAATATAAAATAATAGAAAGTATGGGAATAGAAACTATTATTCCTATACCTTTTGATCAATTTATCATAAGCTTTTCACCACAAGAATATGTAAAAGAAATATTAATAGACAAACTACATGTAAAAGAAGTAGTCGTAGGACATGATTTTCGGTTTGGGAAAGATCGAGAAGGGGATGCAAATGTTTTAAAAGAATTTGGTGAAAAATACGGATTTAAGGTAAATATAGTAAGTCCTATTACCATTGATCATATTAGAGTAAGTAGTAGTTTTATCAGAAGATTACTAGAAGAGGGAGATATAAAAAAAGCGAGTGAATTCTTAGGACGATGTTATACCATTAAAGGAGTCGTAATACATGGTAGAAAGATAGGAAGAAAATTATTAGGATTTCCAACGATTAACATACATATAAAAAAGGATATTTTAACGCCTAAAACAGGCGTGTATTATACAAAAGTTAAAATAAAAGACAGATTATATCATGGAGCAACGAATATAGGATATAATCCAACTGTAGAAAATACTTATCTTTCTATTGAAACCCATATAATAGATTTTGATGGAGATTTATATGAAGAAGAAGTAGAAATCTATTTTATAGAAAGAATAAGAAATGAAATGAAATTTTCCTCTATAGAAGAATTAAAGAATCAAATGAAGAGAGACATGGAGTATATAAAAATCCAAAAAAATATTTACTTATAAGTGGGAATGTGGTACAATTAGTTTTATCGTTAACCGTTGCGAAGTATTCGAGTCACCGACGAATACCTGGCAATAGGGGATAAAAATATGGAGGTGTATACTATGTTAGAAAAAAACAAAAAGCAAGAAATAATCGATACGTACAAAACACATGAGGGAGATACTGGTTCTCCAGAAGTTCAAGTTGCAATGTTAACTACTAGAATCAATGAATTAAATGAGCATTTAAAAATGCATAAAAAAGATCATCATTCAAGAAGAGGTCTTTTAAAAATGGTTGGTAAGAGAAGAAATTTACTTGCTTACTTAAAAGAAAAAGATTTAGAAAGATATAAAACTTTAATTGCAAAATTAGGATTAAGAAAATAATAAGAGCAGGGTTTACCTGCTCTTTTTCTATAATAGAAGGAAATTTTTACAATAAAGATTTTTTATCATTCTTATTCATTCTTATTTTAAGATAGGGAATAATATTTACATAATATATAACAAAGTTATTTACTAAAATTGAATTTTGTAGTATCTTTTACCTAAGAGAGGAGGTAATTTATGTATAAAAATTTTGAAATGGATTTAGCAGGAAGAAAATTTTCAGTAGAGATTGGTAAAGTTTGCGAAATGTCAAACGGAAGCTGTATGGTGAGGTATGGGGACAGTGTGGTTCTCATCAATGCATGCACATCATCTCAGCCAAGAGAAGGAATTGATTTTTTTCCTTTAAGTGTGGATTATGAAGAAAGATTATATTCTGTTGGAAAAATACCAGGGGGATTTGTAAAAAGAGAAGGAAGACCTTCAGAAAAGGCAATTCTGACTTCCAGATTAATAGACAGGCCTATAAGACCTTTATTCCCAAAAGGATATAGAAATGATGTACAAGTTGTAGCAACGGTTATGTCGGTAGATCAAGATTGTGCTACAGATATTGTAGCCATGATCGGTTCATCTGTTGCTCTTTCTATATCAGATATTCCTTTTAATGGACCCACAGGATCTGTTTGTATTGGATTAGTAGAGGGATCTCTTGTAGTGAATCCTACTGCAAAGGAAAGAGAAAAAAGCGATATGCATTTAGTTGTTTCAGGAACAAAAGATGCGATTATGATGGTTGAAGCAGGTAGTAATGAAATTCCAGAAGAATTAATGCTAGAAGCGATTATGTTTGCTCATGAAGAAATTAAGAAAATTGTAGCTTTTATAGAAGGTATTGTGGCAGAGATAGGAAAAGAAAAGCAAGATGTAGTACTCTATAAACCAGAGGAAGAAATAGAGGCTGAGGTTAGAAATTTTGCAACACAAAAAATGAGAGAAGCTATAAAAACAGTTGAAAAATTAGAGCGAAGCGAAAATATGGAAAAAGTAAAAGGGGAAACTATCTTTTACTTCGAAGAAAAATATCCAGAAAATATTAAAGACATAGAGGCTGTTTTATATAGCATAACAAAAGAAGAAGTAAGAAATATGATTGTAAATGAAAATATTAGACCTGATAATAGGAAGCCAAGTGAAATAAGACCAATTTGGTCTGAAGTAGGCATACTTCCTAGAACCCATGGCTCAGGTTTATTCACAAGAGGACAAACACAAGTTTTAACAGTAGCTACATTAGGTGCTTTAGGAGATGTTCAAGTTCTAGATGGATTAGACGAAGACGAAGAAAAAAGATATATGCATCATTATAACTTCCCTTCTTATAGTGTAGGAGAAGTAAGACCATTAAGAGGACCAGGTAGAAGAGAAATAGGTCATGGGGCATTAGCAGAAAGAGCGCTAGAACCTATGATTCCAAGTAAAGAAGATTTCCCATATACCATAAGACTTGTTTCAGAAGTGCTAAGTTCAAATGGATCTACATCTCAAGCAAGTGTTTGTGGAAGTACTTTAGCCCTTTTAGATGCAGGAGTACCAATAAAAGATATGGTGGCAGGAATTGCTATGGGGTTAATAAAAGAAGAAGACAGTGTTGCTATTCTTTCAGATATACAAGGAATGGAAGACTTCTTAGGAGATATGGACTTTAAAGTAGCAGGAACAGAAAAAGGGATTACAGCAATACAAATGGATATTAAAATAGCTGGAATAGACAAAAACATACTACAATCCGCTTTAAAACAAGCCAGAGAAGGAAGACTTCATATTCTAAATGAAATGAGAAAAACAATCAATGCTTACAGAGAAGATTTATCTCCATACGCGCCTAGAATAATAAAAATGGTTGTAAATCCAGATAAAGTAAGAGATATCATTGGACCTGGAGGAAAAACAATCAATAAGATCATAGAAGAAACAGGAGTTAAGATTGATATAGAAAACAGTGAGGTATTTATTGCTGCATCAAATGGAGAAATGGCAAATAAAGCAAAAGATATGATTTATGCTATTGTAAGAGAAGCAGAAGTTGGAGAAGTATATAAAGGAAAAGTAACAAGATTAATGAATTTTGGTGCTTTTGTTGAAATACTTCCAGGAAAAGAAGGACTTGTTCACATTTCTAATATAGCCCATGAAAGAGTAAACAAAGTAGAAGATGTTTTAAAAATAGGAGATGAAGTAGAAGTTAAAGTTACAGAAATTGATCAACAAGGAAGAATAAACCTTTCAAGAAAAGCATTATTAGAAAAACCTCAAGTAAAGGAAGAAACAAAAGAAAAGCCAAAAGAAGAAAAATAAGCACAAGAAGGTGCTTATTTTTTTTGCATAGAATCATAAAAATAATAATAGAAATAGTAAGAAGAATAAAAAGGGGGAGGAATATATGGTAGTATTAATCAATAAGAAAAAGTTTTTAGGAATCATGATTTTATTTTTAGCTATAGGAGCCTTATTTACATTTGGAAATTACACCATGAAAGCTTTTAATAACACCCAACAGCCCTATACGAAGGGAAATAAAGAACAGTCTGGGCATGTAGCTATAACCTGTAATGTGGATTGGGGAAATGAATACTTAGAGGATCTATTCAAAACCTTAAAAGAAGAGAATATAAAAATCACTTTTATGGTAACTGGAAGATGGGCAAGTAAAAATCCTGATTTGGTTCTTAGAATAAAAGAAGAAGGGCACGAAATAGGAAATCATGGATACACTCATCTTGATTACAGCAAATTAGATTATGATTCTAATTATAAAGAAATAAAGCAGGCGAAGGACAAAATAGAAGATATAATAAAAGAAAAGACGTGTTTTTTTGAGCCCCCCTCCGGATATTATAATGATCATACGGTGAAAGCCGCTATGGATTTAAACTATATACCTATTAAATGGGATATAGATACAATAGATTGGAAATATAAAGATGATAAAGAAGAAATTATAAGAAGAATAAAATCTAAAAAAATGGAAGATGGAAGTATTATTTTAATGCATCCCACAAAAGCTACAACGGAAAGCTTAAAAACCATCTTAAACATTATAAGAGAAAATGGATATAAACCTGGAAGACTCAACGATATTTTTAAAGTTGAATAATAACAGGATGTAAATTATAATGAAAGAGGTGAATTATAAAAACAGGGAGGAAAAAATGTGTATAAGAAATACATTTTAGAGAATGGACTTATGGTAGTAGGAGAAGAAATTCCCCATGTAAACTCTATAACCTTTGGGCTATGGATAAATGTAGGGTCTAGAGTAGAAGATAAAAATATAAATGGAATATGTCATTTTATTGAGCATATGGTGTTTAAAGGAACGAAAAATAGATCTCCTAAAAAAATAGCACAGGACATAGATGATTTAGGAGGACAAATCAATGCTTTTACAAGCAAAGAAGCCACTTGCTTTTATGTAAAAATGCTAGATGAACATATTAGCGAAGGAATAGATGTGATTAGTGATATGATTTTAAATCCTCTTTTCCTAGAAGAGGACATAAATAAAGAAAGAAGCGTAATCATAGAGGAAATAAAAATGTATGAAGATTCTCCAGAAGATTTAGCCCACGATTTATTATTTGAATTGATTTATAAAAATAAGGGACTAGGAATGAATATATTAGGAACAGAAGAGAGTTTAAAAAATATAGATAAAAATAAGATGATGGAATTTTTTCATTCTTATTATACACCTGAAAATGGGGTTGTATCTATTTGTGGTAATTTTAAATTTGAAGAGATGATTCCCATGTTAGAAGAAAAGTTTAGAGGATGGAATAATCCTTTCTCTAAAAACATAGAAATTAGTAAAGAGCCCTTTCATGGAGGAATCATTAAGAAAACAAAAGATATAGAACAAATGAATTTATGTATAGGATTAGAAACCGTTCCTTTCGGTAGTGATGAGGTATATGTTTTAGCATTAATCAATAATGTATTTGGGGGAAGTATGAGCTCTAGGCTTTTTCAAAATATTAGAGAGGAAAAAGGAAGTGTTTATTCTATCTATTCTTATCCCACCCTTCATAGAAATACAGGCGTTTTAAATATTGTGGCAAGTATGAGTAGAGAAAATCTAAAGGATGTTTATCAGTCTATAGTAGAAGAAATCAATCTATTAAAAGAAAAATATTTAACTTTAGAGGAGATAGAAAGATCAAAAGAACAACTAAAAGGAAATTATATATTAGGACTTGAGAGTACAGGCAGTAGAATGATGTCTATGGGAAAATCTCAATTGTTATTACATAAAATTAATACACCAAAAGATATAATAGAGAAAATAAATAAAATAACCTATGAGGATGTAAAGAAAGTTATAGATCAAACTTTTAATATGAATAATATAGCTATTTCCTTAGTGGGAAAGGATGCTGAAAATATAACAATATAAGTTGGGGGGAGGATTATGAAGTTATCTTCTATTGCTGGGAAAGAGATTGTTAATTTAACTACTGGAGAAAGGCTAGGAATTATTGCAGAGTCGGATTTAGTCATTGATGAATCAACTGGAAAAATTATATCTTTAGTTATACCAAGAGACAGGGGTTTTTTTT
>SWCA01005161.1_pt1 | contig 75891 bp, 82 predicted proteins | sample 4692961 | NCBI WGS metagenome assembly SWCA01 (sample SAMN10267275, study PRJNA491770) | bioreactor metagenome | isolation source: DHS bioreactor inoculated with | place: Japan: off Shimokita Peninsula | reverse complement strand
GTATGCATCTATAGCTTCAAGTAGTATCCATTTGTTGGTATACAGCTTTCTTGCTTCTTCCCACTTCATACGGAACACTCCTCATATAAAAAAATATATATGTATTAAAAGTAGAATTTTACTTATATTATATCACATGCTTTAAAATTCTCTTTTTATATTAGTAAAAATCAAAACAAAGTTAACATGGAAAACAAAGCGTCCCTTTGGCCTTTTATAGATTTATGAAAACTAAATAACAAAAAGAGACGGTAGTATTCGTCTCTCACTACACATTTGATTTTGATTTATAATTTTTTTAATATCCAATATTTCTTTTCCTAAATTTTTTGCCTATATATTAGTAACTATTTCATTAGAAAATATCCTACTATCTAGTTTTGCTGCTGCTTCTTTTTCTACTTCTGTAATTACATGGGAATATATATCCATTGTAGTTGATATTGAAGCATGTCCTAATCTTTCGTGAGCTACCTTAGGATTGATTCTTAGATTTAGCATCATAATAGCATTGGTATGTCTTAGGTCATGAAAAAAGGGAAATCTTATCTAGCTTAATATGGCAAACAAAACGTCCCCTTGACCTTCATAATATATATGTTCTTGTTTTGAGAGATAAATTTAATATTCTATCCTCCATTAAAAATAAAATGCAAAATATATTGAATATCACGGAATAGAAGATTGAAATAATACAGATAAGATTTCATTCTATCTTGTTATGGAAATAAGATTTGGACTTTTAATAAAATATTACAACAAATATATTAGTGATAATGAAAATATTTTACACTGTTTCTGGTTAAATTATAAATATACTATTCTTAATAGAGGTGAAAACATGAATTATGAAAATATAAAATTAACATCAGCCGAAATAGGAACTCTATGGACTGAATATGTAAATGGCACAATGATAGATTGTGTAAATAGATATATGTATTCAATTATAGAGGATAAATCAATTAAGAAAGTTTTTAAAGATGCTATTAATATATTTGCTAAACAAAAACAGGAAATCACTGAGTTTATTAAGAAAGATGGGTTTCCTGTACCCTTAGGTTTTACGGATGCTGACGTTAATATGGAAGCCCCACGATTGTTTACAGATATATTTTGCTTACAATACTTACATGTAATGACTTTGCATGGGTTAATAGGACATATTACTGCGTTAAGTGCATCAACACGAAAAGATTTAAGACAAATGTATGACTCCTTTGATAATGATGGGAAAATAGTGTTTCATGAAACTATTGAATTATTGCTTGAAAAAGGTAAATTTCAAAGAGACCCACTGTTTTATCCAAAGGACAATGTTGAATTTATAAATAATAAGAATTTTGCATCTGGTTTACTACAAACAAACCGACCTTTAGCTGCCACAGAAATTGTGAATCTCTCATTTAATATCAAAAAAAATATTATGGCTAAAACCCTTTCCATAGCTTTTAGCCAAATAGTCCGAGATGAAGAAGCGAGAAAATTTTTAGAAGATAGTCAGAATACAGTTGATAATCAAATACAGCAATTAAATAAGATTTTACACAATGATAATTTACCATCCCCTACATCCTTTGAAACAGAAATAACATCATCACAAGTAGCTCCTTTTTCTGATAAGCTTATGCTATATCATATAGGACTTCTATATCAAGTTGGTCAAGTGTACCACGGCGCTGGTCTGGCATCAGCCATGAGGGCAGACCTTATGATAGCTTATGAAAGGGTGATATTAAAAAATATAAGAGTAACAAAGGATTGGTTTGATATAATGGTTAAAAACAAATGGTTAGAACAACCACCCCTTGCACCTAACAGAAAAGAAATTGCAAGAGATAAGTAGTTACTTCTTTCAATTAGCTTGAAAAAAATATTGAAAAGTTATTTATGCTCTTGTTTAATTGTTAATTACGGGAATCTCAAAGAAGGTTCCAGTAATTATTCTCATTAGATACAAAGTATATAGATACAAAGTGACGGTTCTTTTGTGTCATTATGCCTTTGCTACTATATTCACTGTAAATCCCGTAATCCTAGCTATTTGTCTTATTGATAGTCCTTCAATTGATCTTATGTTTCTTAGTAATTCATCTATTTTTTCTTTATCTAACTTACTTGATTCTTCTTATCTCCAGGCATTTGAAGTATGCATTTGCTATTTACTATTTGAGGATTTTTTACGTATTCATTATAGCTACTCCATTTATATTTTTCAATGCTATTTACCACTCCAGCCTTTAATGGATTTTAATGTATATATCTTGTTACTATCAATAGATATTTATCGTCTTCAACAGGTTCACTTTCCCTATGTGGTAGGATATTTCTATTGTCTTAGAACTTTTATGTCCTAACGACGACCATAACCGAAAATTACTAGTAACTAACTAAAAAGCTCCTCATTAATTTCCAAAAATATAAAAATCCCCATTTTCCTTGAAAAACCAAGGAAAACAGGGTCATATCCATGGTGCACCTGAGAGGATTCGAACCTCCGGCACACGGTTTAGGAAACCGTTGCTCTATCCTACTGAGCTACAGGTGCAAAATATAATATTAAAAAACTTTTGCAAAGAATATGTTATCACATATAGGACTCTAATTCAAGATGAATATTTTATTGTATTATCTTGAATTTATCTTATATGGTAATATTTTGTATTAAATAAAGATTTTTATTCGTTTTTTAATATAATATTTTATAAATCAAATTTTATACCATCCACATGGATGGACTTAAAGAATAAAAAGCCTGATAAAGTTAGGCGTAAACCTCTATCCTTTACTTGGAGGGCTTTGTTTATAAATACCTTTATATCTTCAACTTTAAATTCAAGAAAGTTCTTTATTTCAGTAGGTTTTTCCATAGACACGTATGGAATAGGTGGATTAACTCAGCATGTGCTTTGGTGGAAATCAATAAATATAGCATCTTTTTGTTTTTTAATTAGATGTTCCTTAACTGCTTTATCTATTCTAATATCCATTTAGTTCATCTCCTTTAGCCGTTTATTGAAGAATTCATCTAGCTCATCCCCCGTTACCTCTTCACATATCTCTATAAAGTCCTCTGTATTAGCTATTTTTAGCTTATATTTATTATAATAGGTATTTAGTATTTTGTAAAACTTATCTTTACCATACTTCTCCTTTAATTCATCAAGGAGTATTGCGCCCTTGGTATAAACCAATAGGCTATAATCGCTCCAGCCATCGAATTCATTTAGAGTTCTTAATATGGATTTATTATCTAATGAGTCCACCCTTTCATTGTATATATCTTCATTCTCATGTTTATGGTATTTATTACCTATATTTTCACCATATATTTCATCATAGTATATAACCTCTGAGTAGGATGCAAAGCTTTCATCTAGCCAAGATTCATCTATTTGATCATTTCCAACTGCTGAATACCACCATTGGTGGGCTGTTTCATGGACTATAAGGATTTCAAGAAAGGTTTTAAAATCCTTATTGTAATATTGTTTACCAATAAAGACTATTCCAGGATACTCCATACCACTGGGGAAGTTTGTTTGTACTATTGAATATTCGTCATAGGGATATTTGCCAAATACTTTATTAAAGGTTCTAATAGAGTTTTCACCGTACTCCTTTGCTAGTTCCTCTAGTTCTTCATCATATTCCCCATTATCTATTAAATAATTCTTTATCTTAATACCGTCTACTTCACTTTCTACAACCTTAAAGAACTCACTGGCAACCCAAGCAAAATCCCTTGCAGATTCTGCATTTATAGACCAAATAATAGAATCACCTTGATTCTCTTGCTTTATAATTTCTCCTGTGGTTGCTACTACTATATCCTTTGGAGCCTTAATATTTACATTATAATTTGCTGTATCGCTGTAAAAGGGATCTCCTATAGAGTAATAGGGATCAGTATTCCATCCCTCATCATCGTAGACGGCTACTACAGGATACCAGTTACCAAAATTAAAGGTCTCATCACCAAAACCAAATCTTTCAGTGGCTGGGGGTAGCTTAACCTCATAATTCATACTCACTACTATACTACTTCCTGGCTTCAGGGCTTCATCAAGCTTTAGATTTAATAATGTATCTCCATTACCCTCTATCGTGTATTCAGTTTCGTTTCCGTTTATTTTAACTTCCTCTACATTAATATAGCCCTCTCCAAAACCATGGGGATAGGCCCTCATAAAATCATCAAATAAAAATGGTGTAGTTTCCTTACTTTTAAAGGCATTAGGATAAAGATGTAGAAATATATTTTCAAGATTTACCCCTTCATTGTTTGTATATGTAATTTCTTGCTCAGCCATAAGGATTTTTTCCTCAGGACTAAAATCTATATTAATATTGTACTCTGTTAATTTATCCACTGAATCTACAACAGTAATTTCTTTATCTTCTTCAATCGGTTTAATATCCTGTTCATTTTGAGAGCAAGAGCTTAAAAGTAACATAGTTATAAGAACTATGGTCATGGTTCTAATTAGATATTTATTCATATAATCAGTCCTCTAGTTTTTTATTAAATATTAACATAATAAGGGCTATTTGGCTACTTAATTACTAGTATATTAAGTAAGGAAAGACTAAGCTAAATTGAACTGTGTCAGTTCAATTACACCTAGTCTTGTCATATTTTCTTATTTTGATATTTTTTCTAGTCCGCCCATATATGGTCTTAAAGCCTCTGGGATTATTACTGTTCCGTCTTCCTGCTGATAGTTTTCTAAGATAGCAGCTAAGGTTCTTCCTACAGCTAGTCCAGAACCATTTAAAGTATGTACATATTCTACTTTACCCTTTACCTCAGGTCTAAATCTAATATTTGCTCTTCTAGCTTGATAATCTTCAAAGTTACTACATGAGGATATTTCAAGATATCTATCGTAGCTTGGCATCCATACCTCTATATCATAGGTCATCGCTGAACTAAATCCTAGGTCTCCACCACAAAGTCTAACTATCCTATAGGGTATATTCAATCTTTTTAATACTTCTTCAGCCGCATTAAGTAAAGACTCTAACTCATCATATGATGTTTCCGGGTCAACAAACTTTACTAGCTCTACTTTATTAAACTGATGCTGACGTATTAATCCTCTAGTATCTCTTCCCGCTGAACCTGCTTCCTTTCTAAAGCATGGAGTATAGGCAGTATGATAAATTGGAAGCTCCTCCCCCTCTAGTATTTCATTCATATAGAGATTTGTAACTGGAACCTCAGCAGTAGGTATCAAATAGAAGTCCTTGCTTGGTATATGGAACATGTCTTCTTCAAATTTAGGTAACTGACCTGTTCCTATCATGCTGTCTTTGTTGACCATGAAGGGAGGTAAAATTTCTACACAATTATGCTCATCGATATGTAGGTCTAGCATAAAGTTGATGAGAGCCCTTTCTAGCTTAGCACCTAAGCCTCTATAAACTGTAAATCTTGATCCAGTTATTTTTGAAGCTCTTTCAAAGTCTAAAATATTTAAATCAGATCCTACATCCCAGTGGGCCTTACTCTCAAAGTTAAATTTAGTAGGCTCTCCCCATGTCCTAACTAAATCATTATCTTCATCACTGGACCCCTCTGGTGTATCATGACGGGGTGCATTTGGTATCCCTAGCAATAATTCTTGAATCTTATCTTCTACTTCCTTTACCTCATTATCCATATCCTTAATATTAGCTGAAAGCTCTTTCATTTCTTCAAGAATATCGGATACATCTTTACCTTCTTTTTTAAGCTTTGGAATCTCCTTAGATACCGTATTTTGTCTATTTTTCATTTGCTCTACTTCGCCAAGAATTTCTCTTCTTTTCTCATCTAAACCTATCACTTCACCAAGGCCATAGTCTCCCTTACCTCTTTTTTCAAGTAATCTCTTTACTTCATCAAATTCATTTCTTATTCTTTTTATATCCAACATTTTAAGCCCTCCTTAAAATCTTTTAAATTATTTTACAATACAAAAACCTCCCATCCCCTGATTAGGGACGAGAGGTTATATTCCCGCGTTGCCACCCTTATTGACTACATTAGTAGTCCTTCTCAAAGCAGAGTAACGACTGCCACTCGATTAGGCCTACTATATTTCAACCTAATAACTCCAGGATGGATTCAATAGATAATTATATCGACTTCCACCAACCGTCGACTCTCTAAGATAACTAATCTATCTACTATTTCCCTTCTGCGTCTTAGTATGTTTTTCCGTATTTTAGCATATTTTATAAATTATTGCAAGCTGCTTTCAATCATATTTCATAATATTCTTTATTTGGTTATTATAGTATACCAATACTTGTCCTTGGATATACTCTAGATAAAGTAGTATACAATATATTTTTGAATAAATTACTTATGTAAAGGGGATGGACCTATGTCTTTTAATAAACTTGATATCTATGCAAAAATTGGTGATATGAAGGAAGTAGATTATAGAAATACTTTAGCCATAGCTACAATCATTGAACTTTTAATAGAAAAAGGAATCATAACAAGGGAAGAGTTTGCAAAAAAAGCCTATTACTTAGATAATATCTCCACAAAGGAATTACAGGAGCATAGGAACTGCTTTCGATAAGAGAGCACAAACCATATATATATCTAATTGAATGCTTCATTGCTTTTACCCTATAACCTTAAATTCGCTTATCTATATTATATATCTTTTTTAAGCTTGTTAAATATTATCTTTTCAATGGCCTCAACTTCCTCCTTCATCTTTTTAGGAGGAATTTTCATCATTTTAGATATGTCCCTTATTTTCAGAGGTCCTTGACTATCAAGTCCATACCTAAGCTTTATTATTTTTTGTCTTTTTTCATCCATATCAGGATTTTCACTTATTATTTCGTCTATTTTATCTCTTATAAATTCTAGGGTGTCTGGATTTATGCCTTCCATAAATCTTCTCCTCTTATATTCTATGTATTTTATCTATATTTCTTTGATGTGGTTTGTCTTATATGGGAATTTAAAAGGTATAAACCTACTTCAGGGATATCCTTTTTCCTCGTGAATAGTGATCTTATAAGTGTAATCAATTTTGTCATTGTATTCACCTTTCTTATACATATTACAACGAATATTATTTTATATTAATTATCTCATTTTTACAAGAAAAAGCTTTAAAGTTTGGTTAATACTCTAACCGTTCTAAATTAAATTTCAAAAGATGTTTTGATAAATTCATTATTTCTTCACTATTCTTTGAATTATATATTGTTACATCCACTTCTTCCTTTATGTCACTATTTAACAGTCCATTTTCATCAAGTAAATTTTTCAAATGTCTGGCGGTTCCTTCATTCCCATCTATGATTTTAACATTACTTCCAACTACTTTTTCGATGGAATCCTTTAAAAATACATAATGGGTACAACCTAAGACTATTGAAGATATATCTTTAGTATCAATGTTTCCTATACATTCCCTTATACTTGCCTCTAACATTGGTCCCTCTAGAATACCATCCTCCACTAGTTCCACTAGTTTAGGACAAGGCACCTTAACAATCTCTGCATCTTTGCCATAATTTTTCATAAGTCTAGCAAATTTTTTTTCCTTTAATGTCATTTCTGTTGCCATTACTACTATTTTACCTTCTGTATTCATTTCTACAGCAGGCTTTAAGGCTGGCTCCATTCCTATAATGGGTATGTTATAGGTTTTTCTTAAGCTTTTTGCTGCTGCACTGGTTGCAGTATTACATGCAATAACTATAGCCTTAACTCCCTGCTCTATGAAAAAATCGCAGATATCCTTTGAAAGCTCTTCGACCCTTTCAGTGGTCTTTACTCCATAGGGAGCATTTTGCGAATCTCCATAGTAAATATATTTTTCATTTGGCATTAGCTTTATAATCTGAGCTAAGACACTTATTCCACCCATACCAGAATCAAAAATCCCAATGGCCAGCTTTTTATTATCCTCCATTTTATCACACCACCATTTTACTTGCTGTCTATACAATTTTATTAAAATCAACCTTTTTTATTCAGTATTAACTAATTATATCATATTTATAAGCTATAAGTGGATTGCAAAGTTAGAGCCCTCCATTATTAGAGGGCTTTAACAATTATTTATTAAGTTTACTGAATCTCTTCAGTATTGTCCTGCTGAACCTCTTCCATTTCCCCTTGATACTCTAACTCATCTATACCACTTATTTCACTAAGTCTTTCTAATATTCTATTTAATTCTTCAATATTTCTTCCATATTCACCCCAATTTCCCTGTCTTTGGGCTTCAGTAGCACTTTCAAATATTGTATTTGCATTAGTTATTAATTGTCTTATATTATCTGTGTCTTCCATAGGTGGTATCGGCTCTCCAGGCTCAGGTATTTCAGGCTGAGGTGCTTCTACTTCTCCAAATATTTTTCCCAAGGACTCCTCTAGGGTATCCTCCATAACTATCTTATCTCCATACCCAACAACCACTCTTTTAACCTCTGGTAAACTCTCTGCATTATCTGCTTGAAGATATATTGGTTCAACATATAGTATAGATTCTTCTATTGGTATTATTAATAAATTACCCCTAATTACATTGGATCCCTGTTGACTCCATAGGGTAAATTCCTTAGATATTTCATCATCGGAGTCAATTTTATTCTCTATTTGCATAGGACCATATATATTCTTACTTTTTGGTAGTTGATATAACACAAGCTTTCCATAATGTTCTCCATCATTTCTACCAACTAAAAGAGCCGTCATATTCAGCTTATCCTTTGGAGTATATGGTATGGAAAGAATGAATTCCTCATCATCCTCCTCGGGAAGTCTCATCATCAAATAATTGGATTCTATTGGTTGTGATTCAGTTTGATACTGCTCCATAGCTATATTCCATTCGTCCTCTTGATTGTAGAATACCCTTGGATCCTCCATATGATATCTTCTATAAATTTCAGATTGAATATCAAATAAAACCCTTGGATATCTTATGTGGGCCATTAACCCTTCAGGCATTTCCTCCATAGGAGTAAATAACTGTGGAAATATTTTTTCATAGGTGCTTATTAGTGGGTCAGTTTTGTCAGTAATATAGTAGGTAGCGTCACCATTATAGGCATCAATGACAACCTTTACTGAATTTCTTATATAGTTTACGTTGGACTCCTGTAGTGGCTCAGAATATGGATAATTACTACTTACAGTATAAGCATCAATAATCCAATATAGCTTTCCTTCATTAAATACTATATAAGGGTCTGAATCATATTCAAGGAAGGGCATTATCTTCCTTATCCTTTCATTAATATTTCTATATAACACTATTTTACTTTCAGAGGTTATGTTACCCGATAAAAGCATTTTAAGACTTTTCTGTTTATAGGCATAAAGTAATTTATTTATGCCACTTAACTTAATTCCTGCATCACCTTCATACATTGTCTCAACGTTTGATGAGCCCTTAGGATAATCAAATTCCTTTTCCCCTGTATTTACTATGATATAATCATTGGTCAGTTCTCCGAAATACACCTCGGGTCTTTCCACTTCAAAACCTGGAACATCCGTTACAGGAGGTATATCTCCAATGGTTACGTCCGGTAGTCCTTCTGTAGTTACAGTATTTACCGGAGACATAACTATACCATATCCATGGGTGTATTTTATATGCTTATTTATAAAGGTAAGTACTTCATTTCTTATCTGACTCTGATCTAATTCCCTTGGAGATAAGAATACTTGAGTATATTTATCTCCTATCATATATCTATCTACATCCACATCATTAAATCTATAGTAATATCTAATACCTTGTTTTTGATTGTAGACCTGTTTTGTTGGTCGGTAATCATTTATCCTTATATTGCTTATTGTCTTATCATTATTATCTATATCTTCCCTGGTAAGATTTAATGTTGCAGGGAAGTCCTTTTCTTCTACATTCTCAAGCCCATAGGCTTTTTGGGTATATTTAATATTGTAGTTAATATATTCCTTTTCCTTAGATATTTCGTCGGGAGCTACTATATAGCTTTGTACTCCTGCTGCAATAATGTTTCCTAATATACCTATTACAACCATAAGTGCTGGTCCTGAAACAGCAAGTCTAATTTTTCCCTTTCTTATGCCTATTATAAATAGTATAGCTGATATAAAGGCTGCTACCATAAGTACTCTGTATTTTAATAAGGTAACATTAATATCTGTATAACTAGCTCCATAGGCCACTCCCCTGGAAGAATAAAGTAAATCAAAGGCTCTTATTATATAACCCAGTCCTAAGATAATGAAAAATACAAATCCTATAATTGTAAACTGTCTTGTTACAATTCCTAATATTTTCTTACCATTATCAAGATTGATTTGCCTTCTTCCAAATTCATCGGCACCACCCATATCTGAATCTATTAAGGTAGGTCTTCTAAGGGTAATCATTAGTCCATAAAATGCGATAGTTATTATGGCTAATAATATTATTGAGCTAACTAACATGTAGTATATCTTCGTAAATAAGGGATACTTAAACAGATAAAAAGAAATATCCTGATTAAATATTGGTTCATTTACTCCTAAACTTGTTGAGTTAAAAAATCTGAGAATATCAAACCACAGATTACCTGCAATGGTACTACTAGATATAAAGGCAACAAATATTGAGCCTAATAAGGTTAGCTGGTTTATTCTCTTTTCTGGAACTCCCCTATGAACAGCATCTACCTTTTTGTAATAATCCTTCTTTATGGATAATAAATATAGATAAACTAATACTGTTACAATAATAAAGGCTGGTATTCCAATTTGAAGTTGTGCTATTAATTTTGTTAAAAAGACCTTTTCAAATCCTAGTTCTTGAAACCATTTGTAGTCCGTAATAAAGTTAATGACTGTATTAAAGGATGTAAGTATCATCATTACTACTACTACGGCCACACCAATAAAAATTCTTTTACCATTTTGCATGCTTTTCACCTCTTCTATCAGAGTTAGTTTTAGCTTCTAGTCATTTTTAGTTAATTATTTAAATAATTACCCATTTAAGATAACAAATAGTTAATTATATAGAAATTACTAGATAAAATTTCCTTAAGTACTCAATTATCTTCTACTATTTTCTCCAACCTCTCAATATTCTCCTTATAAAATTCATCCTTTATTTTATTTCTTTTTATACACCAGCTTACTCCTGCAAGAGCATCGAAGAGTAGATAAAGTGGTAATGTTTTACTTAAGTTAGGCAAGGGTCTTATCTCTTCATACCCCTTTATAAACTGATCTTTAGTTCCTTTATACTTATCCCATATGTATATTTTAACCTTGGCAAAATCTATATCCGCGGACCCTACCCTACAACTTTCAAAATCTAAAATACCATTAATCTTATTCTTATGTACAAGAATATTCCCAGGTCTAAAGTCCATATGCACAAAGGTAGGATGATCGGGCTGAGGAAGATCCTTATAGTATGTATTAAATAAATCTATTGACCTTTCTAACAAATCCCTATCTATGGAATCCATGCATTCACCAATGCAATTATCGAACCATTTTTTTATTGTACTCCACCACTCATCATTTGGTTTAAACATAAGGCTTTCAATTTGTTCTAATTCATCTCTTAAAACTTCAATGCTATGAAATTTCCCTAAGAGCATCCCCAGTTGATAGGATAGCTTACCATTTATTTTTTTTGTCATGGTTTTACCCTCTATGTATGATAATAAAAGGGCTCCTGGGGTTTTTTCATCTCCCTCCCAGTATTCTAATATCTTTGGAACTGGAAATTTATCCTGTAATAACCTTAGCATGGTATATTCTTTTAAAAGCTTATTCTTAGTAAAGGGTATTTTTAGTATTACTCTTTTATTATCTTCTAATACAATTCTACAAACCTCAGAGCTATAGGACTCAGGGACATTTTCTATCTTTAGTATATTTAGGTTCATTTTATCTATTGCTCTTTCAATATTATTCACTAAGTCTCTCTCCTTGAAAATATATTACTAGTGTATGGTATTTATTATACTATATATACATTTATTGAAAACCTTTAATAAGGAATAATCGAAGAATATATAATTTTAACAACAAAAAAAGACATCGCATTTTCATGCTAATGTCTTTTTTAGAGACGGTATATTAATAATTGCTTTCTTTTATTTCAAAGTAAGCTTTATCATATCCACAAAGTGGGCATTTTCCTGGTGCTGATTCTGCTTCATGAACATATCCACAATATCTACACTTCCATCTTGTTTTTTCATCTTTTTTGAATACTTTTCCTTCTTCAATATTATTAAACAGCTTTAAAAATCTTTCTTCATGTTCAACCTCTGCTTTAGCAACTAGGTCAAATACTGCTGCTACCTGTGGAAATCCTTCTTCTCTAGCAACCTTTGCAAACTCTGGATAGATGTCAACATATTCCTCATTCTCACCTTCTGCACCAGCCTTCAGGTTTTCCGCAGTAGTTCCAACTTTACCTGCTGGATATGTAGCGGTAATTTCTAATGGTCTCCCTTCTAAGAAAGCAAAGAACTTTTCTGAATGGGCATGCTCATTTAAAGCTGTTTCTTCAAATAGTTCTGCTATTTGCTCATAACCCTCTTTCCTTGCCTTTTTAGCAAACAATGTATATCTGTTTCTAGCTTGAGATTCACCTGCAAATGCCTTAAGTAAGTTTTCCTCTGTTTTAGTACCTATTAACTCTTTCATTTATCAATGTCCCCCTTATAAAAATTTTAAATTAATTCCTTAGATTTATGGCTAATCATGGAACTATTTTTTCAAGTATTTTCAAAAGGTATGTCTCCAACTAGCTATAGATTTTTAGTTAATGATAAATCTATAATCTTCTAGTAGGACAACAACCTTTTGAAGACTACTTGCAACAAATAAATTAATACTGGATAAATATATCTTTCAAGTATCTTTAGATTATAGGAAAATCATGTGTTTATTTATTCATTTTCCTTTCAATTCTGTTTAATCTTTGGATAACACTATCTAATTCTTGTGTCTTTTTTGCTAAAGTATCTTCTAAAGATTTCACTTTTTGGCTTTCCAGTCTCTTTCTTTTATCAACTCCATAGAAATCAAAAGGTCTCATAATCTTCTCTCCTTTCCTTTACTTTTAACTGATTTCAAGACTAAATAAATATTTAAGTGTCAAAGTTAGATATTGTTATAGATAAATAAGTTGTAAATTAGATATAAGCAATTTTAATAGTCTATGGCATTTCTTGTATAGTCTAATATTTATCTATATAATTTTTTATTTATTTTTAAATACAGTCTTTACACTTGCCCTTAAAATACACATGTTTTTCTGTAATTTCAAATTCATTTAGTATCTCTTCCTCAGGCTGTGGAATTTCAAAGCTAAAGTCCACTACTTTTCCACAGTCTTCACATTTAAAATGTCCATGGAAGGATGTATTGGCGTCATATCTAGTTTCATTCTCTTCGATAGTGACTACCCTTGCTATACCCTTTTCCATAAAAAGTCTTAAGGTATTATATACAGTTGTTTTTGATAGAGTGGGTATTTCTGATACTAAATCCTTATATATTGTATCTACTGTTGGATGATTTGCGTTATTTAATAAATAATCAAATATCTTAATTCTTTGTAGAGAAGGTTTGATTTCATGTTCCTTTAAATATTCACTAACATTTTTAATAATCATTTTATTTGGAAAGAGTCTCCTTCACCTCCTCTACAGGAATTATTTTGATATCAATTTAAATTTGTAATGATTACAATTTATATTATAAGCATGATTTTAAATATTGTCAATAGGTTAATAAAATTTTTTTTTAAACTCTAGTTTTTGTACTGAATTTTACAAGTTTTAAGTCTTATTAATAAGTCGTATAGATCTTTAAAATACAAAAAGCAGCTTAGCTGCTTTTTAAATGTTTTCTATACAATTATAGTATTTACCCTATTGCTCTGTGCAATTCATTTACAAAATCAAAAACCCTTTCTTCAATCTTTCCATTTTTTATTCCTTCTTCTATTTTTTCAATAATTGCACTTCCTACAATCAAACCATCGGAAAGATTTTTTAATTTTTTAACGGCTTCTCCATCGGATATACCAAATCCAATGGCTAGAGGCTTATCGGTATATTCTTTTACTTTATCCATAAAGTTTTTTAAGTCCACATCAAAATGGTCTCTTTTACCAGTCACACCCTTGGATGAAATACAATACACAAAGCCATCACCATCTTGGAGAATTTTTTCTATCCTATCTTCAGAGGTAGGTGCTACCAATGGAATTAGGTCAATAGGATATTTTTTCATTATATCGTTTAATTCTTTCCTTTCTTCTAAGGGAAGGTCGGGGATAATTAATCCATCCATACCTGCATCTTTACATTTATCTAAGAACTTATTAATACCATATTTGAATATTGAATTATAGTATAGTAGAAACACAAGGGGTATATCAGTTCTCTCCCTAAGCTCTTTAACCATATTGAAAATAGAATCAATATTAGCTCCACCCTTTAATGCCCTCTGTGCTCCTCTTTGTATAATGGGTCCATCAGCTAAGGGATCGGAATAGGGTATCCCAAGCTCCACAATATCTGCCCCAGCACTTTCCATTGTTAAAACTAAATTCATGGTAGTATCTAAGTCTGGATCCCCACTAGTTATATATGTTATGAGAGCCTTCTCCTTCTTTTCTTTAAGCACCTTAAATTTTTTCGTTATTCTACTTTCCATTTTTATTCTTATCCCCTTTCTTCTATCTCCTAATAATCTCCGATATCGTATTTATATCCTTATCTCCCCTACCGGATAAATTAACTACGATAATATCATCCTTCTTTGTACTTGGTGCAAGCTTTCTTAAATGGGCAATGGCATGGGAGCTTTCAAGGGCTGGAATTATACCTTCTATTTTAGTCAAATACTCAAAGGCTTCCACGGCTTCATTATCGGTTACTGACACATAATTGACTCTACCCGTAGAGTGATAATGTGCATGTTCTGGACCTATCCCAGGATAATCAAGGCCCGCTGATATAGAGTGAACTGGCATTATCTGACCGTTATCATCTTGAAGTACATAGGTCATCATTCCATGGATTACTCCCATTGACCCTTTGCTTATGGTTGCAGCATGTTTATCGGTATCTACTCCAAGACCGCCTGCTTCTATTCCGTATATATTTATATCCTTTTCTTCATGGAAGGGATAAAAGAGTCCCATAGAGTTACTCCCTCCACCCACACATGCCAATAAATAGTTAGGGAGTCTTCCTTCCTTCTCAAGTATTTGCTCCCTTACTTCATCTCCGATTATTCTTTGAAAGTCCCTTACCATGGTTGGATAGGGATGGGGACCTACCACTGAACCTATGACATAAAAGGTATCATCCACATTGGTCACCCAATCCCTTATGGCTTCATTGGTAGCATCCTTTAACGTTCCTGTACCCGACGTTACAGGATTTACCTGAGCTCCAAGCATTCGCATTTTAAATACATTTAAAGACTGTCTTCTTATATCTTCTTCCCCCATATACACTTCACAATCAAGACTAAACATAGCACATACCGTTGCCGTGGCTACTCCATGTTGTCCGGCTCCTGTTTCGGCAATAATTCTCTTTTTTCCCATTCGATTTGCCAGTAGCACCTGGCCAATTACGTTATTAATCTTATGGGACCCAGTATGGTTTAAATCTTCCCTCTTAAGATAAATCTTACCTCCACCTAAGTCCTTAGTTAAATTTTCAGCAAAAAATAGGGGTGTAGGTCTTCCAGAGTATTCTCTTACATAATATTTATATTTATTTTGAAATTCGACCTCATCCTTTGCTTTAATGAATTCATTTTCAAGCTCTATTAAAGCATTCATTAGCGTCTCTGGAACAAATTGTCCTCCAAATTTTCCAAATCTTTTAGGTATTTTATTTATAGTCATCCTATCTCCCTCACATTCTCTATAAATTTTCTTATTTTTTTATAATCCTTAAGTCCTGTTATCTCCACACCGCTACTTACATCCACAACTGTGGGCTTTACAGCTTTAATTGCCTGCTGGATATTTTCTGGATTAAGTCCTCCAGCAAGAATTACAAATTTGTCTTTGCTTATATCCGATACTATATCCCAATTAAAAATTTCCCCTGTGCCACCATAGGCTCCCTTTTTAAAGGTATCTAATAAAAAACCATAGGTATTGTAGTTTACAAGCTCTTTAAGACTATCCTTATCCTTTATTCTAAATCCCTTCCATACCTCTTTGCTAAAGGATTTACAGTATATAGGGTCTTCATCGCCATGGAGCTGAATTATATCTAGATTACAGTATTCAGATATTTCCTTTACTTCCTTTGCCGGTGCATTTAGAAATACCCCCACCTTCTTTATATTCTTATCTAGGTCTTTAATAAGCTCCTTTGCCCTATATTTATCAACCTGTCTTTTGCTCTGGGCAAAGACGAATCCCACATAGTCAGGCTTTAGCTCATTTACATATAAGATATCTTCTTCTCTTTTTAATCCACAAATCTTTACCTTAACCAATCTATCACCCCCTAAGTTCACTTAGCTTTTCTGCTATAGACTCTGCCCTCATTAGACTTTCTCCTATGAGTACTCCCTTTACCCCTAGCTCTTTTACAAATATCATATCCTTTCTATCCTTTATACCACTTTCACTAATTACTGTCTTATCCTTTGGTATAAACTTCATAAGCTCCTCGGTCATTCGGATATCGGTTACAAAGGTCTTTAAGTTCCTATTATTTATACCGATAATATCTGAACCTACCTCTAGAACTATTTCTAATTCAGACCTATCATGGACCTCAACTAAGCACTGAAGACCTAGGTTCTTTGCAATATTTTGAAATTCTATTAGTTTTTTTTCAGATAAAATTGCTGCTATCAAAAGTATTGCATCAGCTCCAAGTATTCTTGATTGAAAAATTTGATAGGGGTCTATTATAAAGTCCTTTCTTAATATAGGCGCCTTTGTTACCCTTTTTATCTCAGAAAGATATTCGTTTTTACCTTGAAAGAATTTATCCTCTGTTAATACAGAAATAGCCTCAGCCTTGTTTTTATCGTATTCTATTCCTATAGATACTGGATCGAAATTCTCTCTTATAACTCCCTTGGAAGGGGATGCCCTCTTTACCTCTGTGATGATACCAAGATTATCTCCATTATTTATGGATTTTTTAAAATCCCTTGTATCACCGAACTCTTTAACCTTGGATATAATCTTATCAATGGGCATTTCCTTCTTTTCTTTCTCTATCTTTTTTTTCTTATAATCTACTATCCTATCTAAAATCATTTCACTAGCTCCTTACTTATTTCTACTAGTTCCTCTAGCTTTTTATAGGCAAGACCAGTATCTATGGCTGTCTTAGCTTTTTCTATTCCACCTAACAGTGAGTCTGCCTTCTTTCCTACATAGATAGATGCCGCAGCATTTAACAATACAATATCTCTCTTTGGTCCCCCTTCCCCCTTTAAGATATTTAAAATGATTTTAGCATTTTCTTTAGGTTCTCCTCCTACCAAGTCATCCCTATTGCCATAGGATAAACCAAGCTCCTCTGGGTCTATATAATAGGTTGCTATTTGATTATCCTTTAATTCACTTACCTTTGTTTTAGTAGTTACAGTGATTTCATCTAATCCATCCATGCCATGGACTACCATGGCCCTTTCTAGTCCTAGTTCCTTTAAAGCCTTTGCCATTACTTCCGTTAAATTTTCATCAAATACTCCAAGGACTTGACCTTTGACCTTTGCAGGATTTGTAAGTGGTCCAAGAACATTAAATATAGTTCTCACTCCCAGTTCCTTTCTTGGTCCTATGGCATATTTCATAGCTCTATGAAAGTTCGGTGCAAACATAAATCCTATTCCTATTTCATCGGCACATCTCTGCACAGATTGCGGTGTTAAGCTAATATTTATTCCTAGACTTTCTAATACATCGGCACTTCCACATTTACTAGACATACTACGATTTCCATGCTTTACTACCGTAACCCCTGCAGCTGCTGCCACAAAGGCCACTGCAGTAGAAATATTAAAGGTATTTGATCCATCTCCTCCAGTACCACAGGTGTCTATTGCATAATCGTTTTTGATATTTACTGTTAGGGCTTTATTTCTCATTACCTTGGCTCCACCGGCTATTTCTTCCGCTGTCTCACCCTTCATCCTAAGGGCAGTTAAAAACCCTCCTATTTGAGAATCTGTGGCCCTACCTTCCATAATGGCATTCATGGTCTCTATCATTTCATTTTCAGTCAGATTCTCCCTTCTTATGACCTTGCCGATTGCAGATTTAAGCATTTTTTATACACCTCCATTTTTTTGTTCCTAGTTCTTTGTAGCTAGTTCTTGAAATTAAGTGGTCAATGCTTTTGGGTCATTTCTTTTTTTATATTTCAAGAAAATTTCTTAGTATTTCTTTTCCACTCTCAGTAGCAATAGACTCAGGATGAAACTGAAGTCCGTATATTGGGTATTCTCTATGTCTTAGTCCCATTACTTCTCCCTTAGGTCCTTCTGCTGTAACCATTAATTCTTCAGGAATTGTTTCACTATCCACAATAAGGGAATGATATCTCACAACCTTTAAATCACTTGGTAGCCCTTTAAATAGGTGATCCTCATCATGGGTAATCATAGAAGTTTTTCCATGGACAGTTTCCTTGGCATGCATTATCTTACCCCCAAAGGCCTCACCTACTGCTTGATGTCCAAGACACACTCCCAATGTAGGAACATTTTTCCCAAGTTCTTTTATCACTTCAATGGATATACCCGCATCCCTTGGATAACCTGGTCCCGGTGATATGATAATATGATCTATATCCATATTTTTCAGTTGCTCTATTGTTATTTCATCGTTTCTATATACCTTAATGTCTTGATTAATCTCTCCCACATATTGATAAAGATTGTAGGTAAAGGAATCGTAATTATCTATTATTAAAATCAATTTGCATCCCCCTCTAACTTTTCTATAGTTACTAAAAGTGCCCTTGCCTTTCTTAAGGTCTCCTCATATTCACTTTTAGGATCAGAATCGGCTACTATACCTGCCCCTGCCTGTATATATGCGGTTTTTTCTTTAAATATAATAGTTCTTATGGTTATGCATGTATCCATATTTCCATTAAAACCTAGATAACCCACTGCCCCTGAATAAACTCCTCTTTTTTTATTTTCTAGTTCATCGATGATCTCCATTGCTCTTATCTTTGGAGCCCCAGATACAGTTCCTGCAGGTAGACAGGATATCAGTGCATCATACATATCAAGATCTTTCCTCAGTTTTCCAACTACATTAGAGACTATATGCATTACGTGGGAATATCTTTGTACATCCATAAACTGAGTTAGCTTCACTGTTTCAAATTCTGATATTTTACCAATATCATTTCTTGATAAATCCACAAGCATCAAATGCTCTGCTAATTCCTTTTCGTTGTTTATTAGTTCCTCAGCATAATGATTATCCTCTTCTTCATTTTTTCCCCTGGGTCTAGTTCCAGCTATTGGGCAAGTTTCTACAGTATCTTCGTTTACCTTTACCAATAGCTCTGGTGATGATCCAACAATTTGGTACTCTCCAAAATCTATATAATACATATAGGGCGATGGATTGATACTTCTTAAGGCTCTATAGGCTCTAAAGGGATTAACATTCGTTTGGATTTCAAGCCTTTGGGATAATACCACTTGAAATATATCTCCATTTTTTATATATTCCTTTGCCTTTAGTACCTTGTTTCCAAAACTTTCCTCTGTTTCATTGCTTGAATATTTAAATTTATTCTTTTTCCCGCTATCATCATTTTTTATAGAAAAATTATTGTTTAGAATCTCTTCCTTAATTGTTTTTAATTTCTTTTCCGCCCCTTGGTACAGTTCTTCTAAATTACTACTCTTTGTAACTTCCACATTCACTATAATCAATATTTTTTGCTTTATATGATCATAAACTATTACTTCCTTAGTCAATAGAAGATGAACATCGGGCATTTTTATATTATCTTCATTGACATTTTCTAATTTTTCATAATTTCGTATTACGTCATAGGCTATATATCCCACTGCCCCACCTGAAAAATTAGGTATACCCTTTATCTGTGGTGCTTTGTAATCATCCATTATTTCTTTTACTATCTTTAAAACATCTCCACTTATTTCAAGTAGTTCACTGCCTTTATTTACCGTAATCTTATCTCCATAGCCCTTAATTGTCATAAAGGGATCTCTCCCAATAAAGGAGTATCTTCCCCACTTATTTCCCCCTTCAACACTCTCCAATAGATAGCTGTTGCTATCTTTACATAGCTTTTTATAAATGGTAATAGGTGTTTCCATATCTCCCTCTATTTCTAAAATCACTGGAACAAGTTTTGAATCCTTACTTAACTCCCTAAACTGATCAATCTTTGGATAAATCATATTATCACTCCCCATATTTGAAAATAAAAAAAGCACTTCATCCCTGTAATAAAGGACGAAATGCTTTATATTCCGCGTTGCCACCTATTTTAGATAAAAAATACTACTATGTATGAATAACAACCTTATAATAGGAGAACGCAAAAAAACACTTCACCCCTATTTAGGACGAAATGCTCTATATTCCGTGTTGCCACCCATTTTAGACAGTATTTACTATCTCACTTTTTCAGATACGGAAATAGTTTATCTATTTCGATATCCTATCTTTATAACGTAAGATTAACGGCTGAAGGTACTCTCCCCTAGGATTTCACATAGCTTCTCATGGAACCATTCAGTAATCACTCCATGTCGAGATTCCACCATCCTCGACTCTCTATAATTTCATGAGTCACCTACTTTTTCCAATCATAGAATTTATAGTATATTTTTCTATATTCTAAATCTTATTTATATATTTGTCAATAGTATAAATTATTTTTTATGAATAGTTTAATTTATAAAAGTTCGTACATCTTTTTTTATTATCATTATTACTGATATTGTATCTATATTTGGACAAAATATTATAAAGGTATGAATATTAAAATCTAGGAGTTTTCATTATGAAATGGAAGTTATTTAAATCAAAAGATTCTTCAGATACAATAAATTACAATGCGCCAATAGAGGATATTAATCAAAGTGAATCTCTAAAGAAAAGTCTTAAGGATAACATAAATCACGTAAAAGAAATTTTAGGGCAAAGTAGCGATATAGTAACTAAGGAGTTTTTTATAGGTGAAAGTAGTAACATCAAATTAGGTTTGTTTTATACCGATGGACTAATAAATACAAGCTTTATACAAGATAATATTTTAAAGACCCTCATGGTAGATATAAGAGAGGCTAATATTAATACAACTATTTCCTCTAAGAAAAAAGTATTTGAAGTTTTGAAAAGCTGTTCTCTATCAGCAGGCGATATGAAAGAAGTCATTAATTTTCAAAGCTTTTTTACATATCTATTATCTGGATATGCACTTATTCTAATTGATGGACATACGGAAGGCTTTGCCATAGATGCAAAGGGATGGGAACAACGAGGAATTATGGAGCCTAGTTCTCAAACTGTGGTAAGAGGGCCAAAGGATAGCTTTTCAGAAACCCTTAGGACCAATACATCACTAATCCGCCGTAGAATAAAGAACCCTAACCTTTGGATAGAGTCAAAGCAAATTGGACGAGAAACAAAAACAGATGTTGCTATCGCATATATAAAGGGAATTGCAAATGACAAAATAGTTGAGGAGGTACGAAGACGACTTGATAAAATTGATATCGATGGGATACTTGAAAGTGGATATATAGAAGAATTTATTCAAGATGAAACCTATACTCCCTTTCCAACGGTGTATAATACGGAGCGCCCCGATGTTATATCTGCAGGTTTATTGGAGGGTCGTATTGCTATACTTGTGGATGGTACGCCCTTTGCTTTACTAGTGCCAGCTCTATTTGTCCAGTTTTTTCAATCTGCTGAAGACTATTATCAGCGTTTTGACATTGCAACCCTAGTACGTATAATCCGTTATTTCTCATTTTTTATTGCATTACTTACTCCATCCCTTTATATTGCAATAACCACCTTCCATCAGGAAATGATACCAACTACTCTCCTAGTAAGTATTGCTGCCCAGCGGGAGGGTGTTCCCTTCCCTGCCTTGGTTGAAGCATTACTGATGGAAATTACCTTTGAGATCCTAAGGGAGGCTGGGGTTAGAATGCCTAGGGCTGTTGGTCCAGCAATTTCTATCGTTGGCGCACTGGTTCTTGGAGAGGCTGCAGTTAATGCAGGCATTGTTTCCCCCGTAATGGTAATCGTGGTAGCCATAACTGCCATAAGTAGCTTTGTATCTCCAGTCTATAATATAGGTATAACTGTGAGAATGCTTCGTTTTCTATTTATGATACTCGCTTCAACCTTTGGTCTATTTGGTATAGCTCTTGGTATTATCGCAATGATCCTTCACATGTGTAGCCTGCGTTCCTTTGGTGTTCCCTATATGACTCCAATGGCTCCATTTATTTGGAGTAACCAAAGGGATGTTATCCTTCGATCTCCTATTTGGAATATGTTTTCAAGGCCCCGCTTAATTAATCAAAAAGATACAATTCGTCAACAAAGGCCTTCTAATGCAAAACCAAAGCCGCCACAAAATAGGGAATAGCTATTATATAAGGGAGTTTTTCTATGAGAAATAGACTATTATTACTAATTACAATAATTATACTAGTTGTTTCTTTAACAAGCTGTTGGGATAGAAAAGAATTAAATAATCTTTCCATCGCCATGTTTATGGGCTTTGATAAAGATGGTGACGATTATATCATCACTGTACAAATAATTAATACTGGCGAAGTATCTGCCAAAAATCCAACTACCCGTACACCTATTACAACATATCGAACTACAGGTACAACAGTTTATGAAGCCATTAGAAAAATGACTAAAAAATCTCCTAAAATGCTTTATTTATCACATCTTAATGCAATAGTATTTGGAGAGGATTTAGCTCGAGATGGTATAGCTGAAGTCTTGGACTTTCTTGCTAGAGACTATAGGATTAGAACAGATTTTTATATCTTAATTGCAAAAAATTCAAAGGCTACAGAGGTATTAAATATTTTAACACCCTTAGAAAAAAATCCAGCAGATAAAATAAAGCGTTCTCTATTGATGTCAGAAAGGTCTTGGGCATCGACCCAAACCCTTGAGCTAGATGGACTAATAGATAAACTCACCAGCAAGGGTGATAATCCTGTATTAACAGGAATTCTAATACAGGGAAACCAAGAAGCTGGAAAAAGACTTTCAAATGTAGAACAGATTCAACCTTCTACCATTTTGAAGCTTTATAACCTTGGTGCCTTTAAAAAGGATAAATTAGTTGGTTGGTTAACGGAGGAGGAGAGTATTGGTTACAATCATATAATAGGTAATGTTAAGAGTACAGTTGTGGTTATTCCATGGGGAGAGGATGGGAATCTAGCAATTGAAACCATTCGAACCAGTCCTAAGATAAAAGCCATAGTAACTGACGGTAAACCTAGGATAAATATAGAATATTTTGTGGAGGCTAATATTGGAGAGGTTCTATGTGAAATTGATTTATTGAAATCAGAAACTATCTATGAAATAGAAAAAATCCTTGCTGAAGAAATAAAAAAAAATATGAATAAATCCATAGAAAGGGCACAAAAGGATTTTAAAAGCGATATATTTGGCTTTGGCGAAGTCATTCATCGTGAAGACCCTAAGCTTTGGAAAGAGTTAGAAGAAGATTGGAATAAAGAGTTTGAAAGTCTAGAGGTTAATATTAAGGTTACTGCTAGGATTCGGCGTTTAGGAACTATAACGAATTCCTTTTAGAAAGATACCAATGAGTAAGGAGAAGGGAGTACAGGGCTTTGCTAAAAAATCAAAAAATAAGCAGTCATCAGTTTAAGATATTAGTAGCCATGTGTTATATAGGTACTTCAATCCTTGTAACTCCCGGAAGCTTGGCTGCAGAAGCCAAACAGGATGCTTGGATAGCCTCTATACTAGGGTTTGTACTGAGCCTACCTATAGTATGGATTTATAACTCCCTTGGAGATCATTTACACAGTATCACTTTAGTAGAGTATATGGAAAGGTTACTAGGAAAATGGTTAGGAAAGTCAATTTCTCTACTATTTGTTTTCTTTTGTTTTATAAATTCTGCATCCCTATTATATATTGTAGGTGATTTTGTAACAACTCAAATCATGCCAGAAACTCCCATTGAGTATACTAATGCACTCTTCGTAATTGTTATGGTTATGGGAGTACGACTGGGATTAGAGACATTGGCAAGGTCAGGAGAAATCCTATATCCATGGGTTATTGGAATCTTCGTTATTCTAATTCTTTTTTTAACTCCAAATATAGATGTTGGAAAAATTCAACCAATATTTGAGCATGGTATAAAGATTAACTTATTGGGTGCATTACTTTATATGAGTTATTCTTCTCTAACTCTTATTGTTCTTTTAATGATCTTTCCTGCATATGTTAGTGAATTTAATAAAGCTAAGAAGGGGTTTTGGAGAGGAGCCTTAATGGGAGGCTTTATGATTATTATTATAACCCTTTTTAATATTTTAGTCCTTGGAGCTGATTTTACTGCAAGAAACGTGTATCCAACCTATGTATTAGTTAAGAGAATAAGTTTAGCAGATTTTTTAGAAAGATTGGAGGCAGCCATAGCTACTTTATGGATTATAACTATATTTTATAAGATAGCTTTATACTTTTATGGTGCTGTTCTTGGACTTGCTCAAACACTAAATTTAAAGGATTATAGACCCTTAACTTTACCCATGGCTATACTGTTAATTGTATTTTCTTTAATTATATATCCTAACATCGTATATGCTAGTGTATGGAATTCCTCAACTTGGTTATCTCTTGTTTTAACCTTTGGGCTATTTTTACCCCTACTTTTACTTATAATGGCAATTATCCGAAAAAAATAGAAAGGATATTATATTATCTATGAAAAATAAAATCTCTCTATTTACTATAATAGTTATTTTAATAATTTCTTTAACAAGTGGTTGCTGGAATAGACGGGAACTAAGTGACCTGTCAATAGCTATGGCACTAGGCGTTGATAAGGATGGGAATGATTACCTTGTAACAGCACAAATAATCAATCCTGGAGAAATCGCTACTGAAATGAACACTACCCGTACATCGGTTACCAGCTATAGCGCAAAGGGTTCAACTGTATTTGAAGCCCTTAGAAAATTAACTAAACAGTCTCCTAGAAAGATATATTTAGCCCACACACGAACAATAGTATTTGGAGAAGATTTAGCAAGGGAAGGTATAGCTAAGGCCTTGGATTTCTTTTCTAGAGATCATGAATTTAGAACAGATTTTTATATTTTAGTTGCAAGGGGTGCAAAGGCTACAGATGTGCTAAATATTTTAACCCCCCTAGAAAAAATACCTGCAAATAAAATATACTCTTCACTACAAACCTCAGAAGAGGCCTGGGCTTCAACCCACGCAGTACAGCTGGATGAACTTATAAGTAAGCTGGTTAGTAAAGGAAACAACCCTGTATTAACTGGTATCTTAATAAAGGGAGATATTGAAGAAGGAAATAAGCTTTTAAATGTTGAACAGGTTGAACCCTCTGCGTTTTTATTAATTGATTCTCTAGGAGTATTTAGGGGAGATAAACTAGTGGGTTGGTTAGATATGTCGGAAAGTATAGGGTTTAATCATATTACAGATAATGTCAAAAGTACTCTTATTGTGGTCCCTTGCCCTGATGGTGGCAAAATAGGCTTTGAAGTCACATCTGCAAAACCGAAAATCAAAGCTAACGTAATCGATGGAGAACCTAAAATAGATGTGGAAAATTTCGTAGAAGGCTTCATAGATGAAGTTCAGTGTGATATTGACCTATCAAAAACTGAAAGTATCTATGAAGTAGAAAAAATTCTATCGGATGAAATAAAAAGAAAAATGGATAGGGCTGTAGAAAAGACACAAAAAGATTTAAAAAGTGATGTATTTGGATTTGGTGAAGCAGTACATAGAGCTGATCCGAAAGCTTGGAATGAACTAAAAGAAGATTGGAACAAAGAATTTGAGAACTTAGAAGTTAATATAAAGGTTACTACACGCATTAGACGTCTAGGAACTATTACAGATTCCTTCCAAGAAGAAGCAAAGGAGTAATGTTTTATGTGGTCTATTTTAGGAATCATACTTGTAGGAGTTTTAATAGCTGCCTATGAAGTTCCAACTTTACTAAAAAAAAATCTAATTAAGGAATTATGGGCATTTTCTATTCTACTAATTATTGGAGTAGTATTAAGTATCCTTAAAAGTATGAGAATAGATATACCCAATCCCTTAGACTTACTTACAATTATTTACAAACCTATTAACGATTTTATATATGGTTTCTTTAAATAAAAGGATGATATAAATGTTGGAGACTTTATTATAACACAAACCCTAGTAGGTACTCCTATTCAGTTTATTCACATACTTTTTCTCAGTATTGTCATTATGGGGGCTAGGCTTGGTATTGAAGCTATAGGACGTACATCAGACATATTATTTTCCTGGGTTATTTTTGTTTTTATTGTATTAATTATTTTACTTTTTCCCGATATGGAAATTAAAAAAATACTCCCTGTATATGAGGGAGGAATAAAGCCGGTGAAGGCTTTTTCATTGGAACACTTATAGGTGGTATAACAATAGTCATTATTACGACTACTTGTATCTTAGTTTTAGGTCCTGATTCTACAGTACGTAATGGTTATCCTAATACACCTTATTTTGTAAATTTCATATCTAAAGTATGGACATCCTATGCCTTAACCTTTGGACTATTTCTACCACTATATCTAATTATAATAGGTAAATTGAAGAAGAAATAGAAATTTATCTATTTGAAAATTATTTTTACTGTTCTAACTTCATATCCCCGTATTTTATATATCCCTGTTTTCTCATAAGCTCTGAAATAATAAGGGTTAAAATTGCTGGCAATATAAAATGAAGCAATCCAATATTTAAAAGTATATTTCCCATTGGAATCTTATCAGCCATGGCAGCCACCGTTCCAAATTGTCCTACTAAACCACTTGTCCCCATACCTGCTCCAACACTATTATTCTCCATAGCAAATATATATGTAGATATAGGGCCTAGTATTGCACTTGCCAAGGTAGGAGGTATCCAAATCATTGGATTCTTTATTATATTTGGAACCTGTAGCATTGAAGTTCCTAGTCCCTGAGCTATAAATCCACCTATGCCATTTTCTCTATAACTAGCTATGGCAAAACCTATCATTTGTGTAGCACATCCAACGGTGGATGCTCCTGCTGCAAGTCCACTTAGGCCAAGGGATATGGCCAGGGCAGCACTGCTTATTGGTAGGGTAAGTATCATACCCATAAGGGCTGAAATAATTATACCCATGGGTATAGGCTGAAGCTCTGTTGCTCTATTGATCAAAGCTCCTAAGCCTTTCATTAGCTGGGCTATAATGGGGCTTATAAATATTCCCACTAAACCTCCAACTATAATAGTTGCTGCTGGAACCAACACTATATCTACCTTGGTCTTCCCTGATATAAGCTTAGAAAACTCTGCAGCTAGTAGAGCCGCTATAAAGGAGCCTACGGGTTCACCAATCTTTACAGTAAACACTCCTCCTTCCCCCGCTGCTAATGTTCCTGCACCTATGGCTCCTGCAACTAGAGATGCAAAAATCCCTAGGGGAGGAGCACCTACACTATAGGCTACAGCTGCACCTATAGCAGGTCCCATCATAAACTGGGCAGCCTGTCCAAAGCTTACTAGTTGAGTAAGTCCAGTATAGTCTCCTATTTGTTTAAGTATAAGTCCAATTATTAATGATGCAAAAAGACCTAGAGCCATTCCATTTAATGCTTTAGTTATATAATCTTTAAATCCTGCTTTTTTCAATTAATCCACCTCTTTAAATAATATTTAAACTAATATCTAGCGCTTTAACTAATGATATTCATGCTCCATCCCCCTTAAATACTGAACATCCTTTCAAGGGTTTTATGTGCCTTATTAATTACTTTTTCATCCACATTTATTTCATGGGTTTCATCCTTTAAGGCCCTATAGATATCCTGCAATCCAGTCTTTTTCATGTTATAGCAAATAAGGGATGGAGATAACAAATGAAATCTCTTATCTGGATTTTCTTTTCTTAGTGTATGAAGTATACCCATCTCCGTTCCAATAACAAATTCCTTATCATCAGAATTCTTAACATAACTAATAATCTGTGATATACTGCCTACAAAATCTGCCTTTTGGACTACTTCTGATTTTGTTTTTGGATGAACAAGAGTCTTACTCATTCCATGATGCGCCCTTACTTTATCTAATTCAATATCCTTTACCCTGTGGTGGGTTATACAAAATCCTTCATAGCATATAACTTCTATTTTTGGTAATTGCTTGGCTACATAGCTTCCTAAATTTTGATCCGGTACGAAAATCACCCTATTACTATTTAGTGATTTTACTACATCAACGGCATTTGATGATGTACAGCATATATCGCTTTCTGCCTTAACCTCAGCGGAGGAATTCACATAGCATACCACTGGAACATCTGGATGTTTTTCCTTTAACAGCTTAAGTTTATCAACATCTATCATATCTGCCATGGGACATCCTGCATCCAATACAGGAAGTAATACCTTTTTATTCGGAGAAAGTATCTTTGCACTTTCTGCCATAAAATGTACTCCGCAAAACACTATTATATCCGCATCTGTCTCTACCGCCTTTCTACTGAGTCCTAAGGAATCCCCCACATAGTCCGCTATATCCTGCACCTCGGGAATTTGATAATTGTGGGCTAGAATAACGGCATTTTTGTCTTTCTTTAGTCTTTGTATTTCATCTATCATTTCTTTTATCTCCACTTTAAATGTTCTCCCTTCTACTGTATCTACACCTGTCTTGTCACTATTATATATAAAAAAAGTCATCCTAGCAATCCCTAACTAATATTCCCTTTTCATCTAATTTTTCTTTGATAATATCAAGGACCTTACTATTGGGCACTTCAATGGTATGAATATGCTCTCCACCTGTTAATGATGCTAGGGGTTCTGCTCTTTCTTCCTTAACCTTTGTAATAAATTTTTCAAGCTCATACCTGCTATCAATCATAAGGGGACATCTTATCTCTCCATATACTGGATGCATAACTATTACATCTAAAATTTTGCCACCCATGTCAACAATAACAGTTAATTCATCCTTTATAGATTGATATCCTTCATGTTTACATACTATGGTTGCAATATTATTACTATTATAATTAGGCGTTGGTATATAGTAGCCATTCGATGAAGCCATGATATTTATACCTTGAGCTCTTAAAACAGCTATATCCTGTACGATAACCTGTCTACTTACTTCAAACCTTTTAGCAAGCTCAGAACCTGTTATAGGACCTTCTTTGGTATTTAAAATTTCTAGGATTTCGTCTCTTCTCTTATCAGTCAATTATATTCTCTCCTTTAAAGAAAGACTACCTATATAGGTAGCCTTTATCCTCTTTCTGCATTGTTCTTTGAATTATTTAAGTGTTTTAGTAGTACGGTAACCGCCTCATCAGAATCCCTCTTAATAAAGGCCTCTAGTACTTTTCTGTGCTCTTCCAAAGTAAGTTGTAGTCTGCCTTCAGTTTTTAGGGATTTATACCTTGTAGTTTTCATAAAGTACTGAAAATCCTTAAGAACATGCTCTAAATATCTACTCTTAGTTGCATTATATATAGCTTCATGGAAGGCTGTATTGAGTTCGGCAACTTTATCCACATCATTCTTAAATGTATAAAACTCCATTAGTTCAAAGATTTCCTTTAATTTCTCTATGTCTTCGTCGTCCATTCTCTCTATTGCCCATTTAGCAGCTATACCTTCTATGGCCATTCTTATTGTATATATATCTTGTATATCCTGCTTAGTAATTCCCTTTACCATTACACCTCTATTAGGTATATTCTCAATTAGTCCATCAAGTTCAAGCTGTTTTAAGGCTTCCCTAACAGGAGTACGGCTTACTCCTAACTCTTCTGCAAGCTTTGCTTCTATTATCTTTTCTCCTCTTTTATACTTACCATTTAAAATATCATCTCTAATTTTTTCAAAAACTATTGAGGTTAAGGATTTGCTAGTTTTCTTTCGATTAAAAATATTATTCATTAATATCCTCCATAAATCGAGCTATTTATATAAAATAGTTTCATAAATTCTTTATTCCTCATATATTTTATATTATATATATTTCTTTGTCAATGTTTGAATTTTCACAACATTTTAACCATAAATTAACTGTGTTCCTAAACTCAAAACACAGTTAATTTTGATTAGTTTGAGATTTTTTTATATTCAATATATGAATATATCAGAGGTACTGCCGTTGCAATAATCAAAGATCCTATGGATAGAACACCCACTACCATGCCTTTAAAAAAGGCCGCTATAACCATTAAAACTCCAGCTATTATGAAGGTAATTCCTCCTAATCTATGGGTCTTTTTCCATACTAAATCATTGGCTAATGTCCATGGTGTTTTTATTCCAAAGAAATAATTTTGTCTAATCTGAGGCATGTAGTTACCAATTATTATAAATAACAATCCTATTCCTAATTTTACTATTAAACCAACATTTATTTCATGCCCCAAGGCAGTACTCATCGTTGCCCAATGAATTATTATTAGAAATAATATTATTATAATTCTAAATATATAATAGGCTTTTTTATGTTTTAAATAAGAATGCTTTCTTGGGTCTATCTTCGGTAAATATATCATCATAATATATAGTAATAGAGGTAATACTGCCGTAACAAAGGCCGCCGACTTATGGCTATAATCATCTACTTCTCCATTAAAATTAAAGTGGGTAGGTATTTCATTAGGTAATTGATTGTATATATATGCCGTTCCTAGTATGGATAATATCATTAAAACAATTAATGCTTTACTTATCTTCATTTATTTCCTCTCCCTTCTCTGAAAACTCAAAAAACCAATTCATTATTTCCTGAAAAGCCGTTGTATTTAGGGAATATTGAATATTTTGCCCCTGCTTTTCCCATAATACCAGTTCAGCATTCTTTAATATACTAAGATGATGACTTATGGATGGTTTACTAATATCAAAAAACTCTGCTATCTCTCCAGCTGTTAAGTCCTTTTCCCTTAGTAGCTTTAGTATCTTCCTTCTAGTTGGATCCGATAATGCCTTAAAGGTTTTATTCACTTTATCACATCCCTCTTCTAGTCAAATGATAGCTTATTAGATATTTAGATAATTATCTAAATATCTAATAGTATTATACACCTATTTTCCTTTCTCTACAATACCTTATAAGTAAAAATCATATAGATATATATTCTATATTTGCTAAATACTATAAGTTATTTTCTTTTATATAATCCCTAAGCCTTTCCAGATCATTTATATAGGTATCTTTAAGGCTCCTATTATATATAACAGCTGCTGGATGATATAAGGGAAATATATTTATCTTTTCAGTCCCATGGGGCTTTCCATGGAATTCACTTATTTTTATGTTTTTGTCTCGTAACATAGTTTGTAGAGGCACATTTCCCAAAGTAACAACTACCTTAGGCTTGATTATATCTAGTTCTTTAAATAAGTATTTTGAATATTTCTCTATCTCTGATTTAGTGGGTGGTCTATTTACCTTCCTGTTTGTCTTCTTATTTATCCTATAGGGTCTTATCTTAACTACATTAGTTATATAGATATCATCTCTATCTAAGTTAACTATCTCTAAAAATTCATCTAAGTTTTTTCCGGCTTGTCCTACAAAGGGTCTACCAAGCGCAATTTCTTTTGATCCTGGAGCCTCTCCTATAAGAACAATTTTGGCCTCAAGATTACCTTCACCAAAAACTATTGGGTCATCGCTTTCTTCTATACATTTATTTTTAATATTTTCATGCTCAATATTTTTAGTCACAATAACACTCCTCTACCCTTTATCTTAAATTAACTTTTTATATTAGTTTCCATAATACAAAATTTTTGGATATACTTCAATAATCATCTGAAGCGACTTTGAAGAGCTGTTTTTTCCTACAATATATTTAATTTAAAAACAGTTCTTCTACGGAGACTGAAGAGGATTATTGAAGTATATCCTTATACACATTTTAAATTATTATACTACACATTAATATACCCCATGGACCTAAATTCCATGGGGTATATTAATTGTTTTTATATTTAAATAAATTTTTATTAATGTGCCTCTCCAAGATATGCACTTTGAACTTCATTACTATTAAGAAGTTCCTTCCCAGGTCCTTCAAGTACAATGGAACCTGTTTCTAATACATAACCATAGTGGGCAATTTCTAAAGCTGCCTTAGCATTTTGTTCAACCAGAAGGATTGTAACACCTTCGTTATGAATCCTTTTAATAATTTCAAATATATCCTTTACTATAAGGGGAGCTAGTCCAAGGGAAGGCTCATCCATAAGAAGTAGCTTGGGTTTAGTCATAAGGGCTCTACCTACGGCTAGCATCTGCTGTTCTCCACCAGACATAGTTCCCGCCTTTTGCCAAAGTCTTTCCTTTAATCTTGGAAAAAGATTATAAACCCATTCCATATCCTTTTTAATTCCAGCCTTATCCTTTCTAATATACGCCCCAAGTATAAGGTTTTCTTCTACCGTAAGATTAGGAAATACCCTTCTTCCCTCAGGTACCATTACTAATCCCTTTGATACTACACTTCTTGTTTTATCATTTGTTACATTGTCACCGTTATATACTACTTCACCACTGGAGCTTTTTACAAGTCCCATGATATTTCTAAGGGTAGTACTTTTTCCAGCTCCATTGGCTCCTATTAAGGTTACAATCTTGTTTTCGGGAACATCAATATTTATACCCCTTAGGGCATGTATTCCTCCATAATGTACATTTAGATCTCTAACCTGTAACATTTAATCCACCCCTAAATAAGCTTCTATTACTTTTTGATTGTTTTGTATTTCACTTGGATTCCCTTCAGCTATCTTTACACCATGATCCAAAACATATATTCTTTCACAAATACCCATAACAAATTGCATATGATGCTCTATTAAAAATATAGTAAGATCAAATCTATCTCTAATATCAGTGATAAAATCCATTAATTCATTTGATTCCTGTGGATTCATTCCTGCTGCAGGCTCATCCAATATAAGAAATTTAGGATCTGTAGCTAGTGCTCTAGCTATTTCCAGTCTCCTTTGCTTACCATAGGGCAGTGAAGAAGACCTTTCATCCATTAAATCTTCAAGACCTACATCCTTTAATAAAGAAATAGATTTTTCCCTTATGGCCTTTTCTTTTTTTCTATAATCGGGAGTTTTTACTACTGAAGAAAATAAATTCGACTCTAATCGCATATGATTAGCAATTAATACATTATCTAGAACTGATAACTCCTTAAAAAGTCTTATATTTTGAAAGGTTCTAGCTATTCCGAGCTTGGTTATTTCATGGGTTTTAATTCCTGTTATATCTTTATCTTCAAAGTATATTTTACCCTCCGTCGGTGTATATACCCCTGTTATCATATTAAAGCAGGTTGTCTTTCCTGCACCATTAGGTCCTATAAGTCCTATTATTTCATTTTTATTTATTTCCATATCAAACTCAGAAACAGCAGTTATTCCTCCAAATCTCATGGTTATTTTATCTGTCTTTAAAACAGCCAATGTTTTCACATCCTTTTAACTAACTTTTTCTTTGTCAAGTAATCCAGATTTATTTTTCTTAGCTTTAAAAAACCAATCCCAAGTAAACTCATTGGTACCCATAATACCTCTTTGATAAAATATTACCACTAGCATTAAAAGAGCTGAGAAAACAACCATACGACTCCCTGGTATACCCTTTATAATATAATCTCCAATTCTCATGTTTCCATCGAGTACCCTTAGAGCCTCCATGGCTACAGTTACTACTACTGCCGATAATACACTACCAGTAATACTGCCTATACCTCCAAGAACTACTATCAGAATAATATTAAAGGTTAAAAGAAATCTGAACATCAAGGGGTCTATCGTTCCCATTAAATGTCCAAGAAGCGCCCCACCTACTCCAGCAAAAAATGAACCGATAACAAAGCCCATCATTTTATGTTTAAATAAGTTTATTCCCATGGCTTCAGCAGCTATTTCATCTTCTCTAATTGCCTTAAAGGCCCTACCATAGCTACCGTTAATTAGAAGAACCATAAATATTACTGTTATTAAAGCTACTCCCCAAGTCCACCAAATAGTCTCATTTGGATTTCCTGTTATTCCTATATAAGGAAGTCCCTTTATTCCTAGGGCTCCATTGGTAAGACTCTGTGTATTTGTAAAGATAACTCTAATGATTTCACCAAAACCTAAGGTTGCTATAGCTAAATAATCGTCCTTTAGTCTTAAAACCGGTGCCCCTATTAAAGCTCCAGCTATTGCTGCTGTTATCCCAGCTACAATAAGAGCAATAGGAAAGGGAAGCTGAACATTAGCAAGCCATGGAACTATAGGCTCTAGGAAAAAATTCATCTCCTTTGTTTCAGGAGACATTGTAAGCAGAGCACTTGTATAGGCTCCAACGGCCATAAACCCTGCATGTCCTAAAGAAAAGAGTCCAACAAAACCATTTATTAGGTTTAAGCTTAAGGCTAATACAACATAAATGCCCGCCAAATTTATTATTCTAAGTTGATATGAATCTAATGTCTTATTTAATATGAATAATCCTATTAAGAATACAAAAATCGATATCAATGTTAATATATTATTTTTCTTCATACTTTACACCTTCTCCGTCGTATTTTCTCCTAGTAAACCGGCTGGCTTAACTAGTAATATTACTATTAGAAGGACAAATGCAAAAGCATCCCTATATCCAGATAATGTAGATGATGAAGCAACGATCATTATTTCACCAAATCCTAGTATGAAACCACCTAGAACTGCACCCTTTATATTTCCTATTCCTCCAATAACTGCTGCTATGAAACATTTTAGTCCAGGCATTAGTCCCATTAATGGAATTAACTGAGGATATTTAAATCCCCACATAACTCCTCCAATTGCAGCTAAAATCGAACCTGCACCGAAGGTAAATGAAATAATATTGTTTACATTTATGCCCATAAGCCTTGCAGCCTCATAGTCCTTAGAGACTGCCCTCATGGCTATTCCTGTCTTAGTATGATTTACTAGATAATTCAAGATAAATAATGCTATACCAGTTATAATAGGTATAAAAATTGAAACACTTACTACAGATACTCCACCTATATTTATTATTTTCGAGAAAATACTTGGTATCGGAAAGGCCTTCGGTCTACCACCAAAGAACACTATTGCTAAATTCTCTATAAGGAAGGATGCCCCTATAGCAGAAATCATAACTGAAATTCTCGGTGAATTTCTAAGGGGCCTATAGGCAACCCTTTCAAGCACAATACCAAAAACACATGTTAATATTATTGCCACGATAAATGATGCCCACCACGGGAGTAAAAATGCTGTCATTGAATAAAAGGCAATATAAGTACCTAACATAAAAACATCCCCATGGGCAAAGTTTATGAGTCTTAATATTCCATATACCATGGTATATCCTATGGCAAGAAGTGCATATAAACTACCAAGAGAAACCCCGTTGGCTAAATTCTGCAAAAAAGATTGAAAGCTCATAATACCCACTCCATATTCTATTTTTGTACAAACATTCAAATAATTTGTTTAAATATTCCAATAACTTTATTAAATGAATGTAGACTTCCCCCTTGGGAAGTCTACTATAATTCTTACTGCTTTTATTGTTTAGATTAATTATTTAGGATCTACAGTAGTTAAGTAAGTAAATTTACCATCCTTAACAGTTTTTATAACTGCAGATTTTACAGCATCTCCATTTTCATCAAGAGTAACCATTCCGGCTGCTCCTGGGAAATCTTTAGTTGCTGCTAATGCATCTCTTATAGCTTCTCCATCTGTACTTCCTGCTCTTTCAATAGCATCTAATGCTAATAAATATGCATCATATGCTAATGCAGTAACTGCTGCTGGTTCATTATCACCATATTCTTCTTTATATGCTTCTAAGAACTCTGTAGTTGTATCAGTAAGCTCTGCATTTGCATCGAAGAATGTTGAGAATACAGCTCCTTCTGCTGCCTCTCCAGCTATATCGATAACCTCTGGAGTTTCCCAAGTATCACCACCAAGCATAGGTACATCTATGCCTAATTCCTTAGCTTGCTTCATTATAAGAGCAGATTCAGTAAAGTTACCTGGTGCAAATATTGCATCTACGCCTGCTTCCTTAATACCTGTTAACTGAGCTGTAAAGTCTTGATCTCCAGTGTTATAGTTACTTACACTTACGATTGCATTTTCATCTCCAGTTAACTCTTTGAATTTATCTGAGAATATTTTAGATAATGCGACTGAATAGTCGTTTGATATTTCTTGAATTATAGCTACTTTTTTAGCTCCTACTTCGTTATAAGCATAGTTTGCCATAACAACACCTTGGAAGGTATCTATAAAGCATACTCTAAAATAGTAGTCATTTCCTTGAGTAACTAACGGGTTAGTTGCTGATGTTCCTATTGCTGGTATTCCTGCTTCTTTAGCTATTGGACCAGCTGCCATTGAGAATGAACTTCCCCAGCTACCAATAATTACGTCTACTTTATCCTTGTCCACTAATCTTCTAGCTGCATTAGCTGCTTCTACTTTGTCAGACTTATTATCAACAACAACTAATTCAACTTTCTTTCCTAAAACCTCTGGATGCTTCTTGTTAGCAAGCTCTAAACCTTCAAGTTCCAAAGCTCCACCAGCTGCATTTGCTCCAGTTAAAGGTTCAAAAACTCCTATCTTTATAACATCCTCTTCATTTGAAGCCTCTTGACCACCATCAGATGCTTCTTCACCACTAGCTTGATTTTCTTCTTGTTGGTCTACTTTTTCAACTGAACATCCCGCTGCAAAAACAGATAGGATTAAAACAATTGATAAAAGTAGTGCTAATTTTCTTTTCATCTTATGTCCCCCTTTAATATTGTATTTATAAGGATGTATTGATTTTTAAACACATCCTAAATACGCTTAAGATGTACCTGCCTTTGTTCTAGCCCTATTCCATGGCTACTAGGCTTACCTTGATAACTCCCTTAGAATTTCTTATTTCTTCTAGTATTTCATCTAGCTTTACAACTAAATTTGTAATATCAAAGGTAATACTAACGTTAGCTATACTGTTTATAGGTATATCTTGATTAATGGTCAGTATATTACCCTTTTTCTCTGAAATATTATTTATAATGCTCGATAATACTCCCAATTCGTGACTTAATAACATTGTAATAGTAACCTTTTTTCCCTTTGTTCCCTCGGAAATAGAAAAAACATAGTCCTTGTATTTATAAAAAGTACTTCTGCTTATCCCAACTTTATTTACTGCTTCTGTTATGCCCTTTACTTCACTTTTTTTTAGTAGCTCCTTGGCAATTAAAACCTTTTCATAGACTTCAGGAAGTATTTTTTTATCCACTACAAGGTATTTACTATCCATAAAACACTCCTTTAATTTGTATCTGTAGAAAACACATTTGTTTTTATGCTAAAAACTACTTTCAAATTATACCATACCTCTTACTAATAATCAATCTATTATACTTATTCAAAACTAAAGTCATCTGTTGAACTTAAAATATTACTCATATGGATTATTATTCAAATAATTCCTTAATTTTTTATTAAGAATAATGATATAATATAACCATTAAGGATTTAAGGATATACTAAAGTATATAATTTTCTTATGGAGGTTTTTATATGAAGAGAGTTTTTTCAGGTGTTCAGCCAACTGCTGAAATTCATTTAGGTAACTATATAGGTGCAATAAAGAGATTTGTAGACCTACAAAATGATATGGATTGTTTTTTTTGTGTTGTAGATTTACATTCTATAACTGTTCCCCAGGATCCTCAAAGGCTTTATGAAAATACTAAAAAGCTAGCTGCTTTATATATGGCTGTAGGCTTAGATCCAAATAAGGTTACTTTGTTTGCACAGTCCCATGTACCTGCCCATGCAGAATTATCATGGTTATTGCAGTGTAATAGTTATATAGGTGAACTGGGTAGAATGACACAATTCAAGGATAAAAGCAAGGGTAATGATACAGTAACTGTGGGACTATATACATATCCCGTATTAATGGCTGCAGATATACTTCTCTATGATACTGATTATGTTCCCGTTGGAGAGGATCAAAAACAGCATCTAGAATTATGTCGTGATATAGCCACTAGGTTTAATAATAAATATGGAGAAACCTTTGTTATACCCGAACCACTTATTTCAAAGTTTGGAGCTAGGATAATGTCTCTAGATGATGCTACAAATAAGATGAGTAAGAGTAATGAAAACAAGCACAGTAAAATAAATCTCTTAGATAGCCCATCTAAAATAAAGAAAAGTATTATGAAATCCGTTACCGATAGCGAAAGTGAAATAAGATATGATGTAGAAAACAAGGCAGGGGTTAGCAACCTCATGACAATTTATAGCGTATTAGGGAATATTTCTACGGATGATATTGAGAAAAAATATACAGGAGAAGGATATGGTACCTTTAAAAAGGATTTAGTTGAAGTGGTTGTATCAGCCCTTGAGCCAATTCAGAATAGGTATAATGAAATTGTTGAATCGGGAGAGGTTGATAGAGTCTTGAAACAGGGTGCTGAAAAAGCCAATGCTTCGGCACAAAAAGTTTTAAAGGATGTTAAGGAAAAAATGGGATTTGTGATATATTAAAAAAAGCAACATAGCTGACTTGTTTTAAAAAAAACCAAGTCAGCTATTTACATTTGCCATATTTTTTTGTATTCTTTTCTAAATTTACTTATTATTTTCTTTTCCATTCTCGATACTGTCATCTGTGATATACCCAATTCCTCAGCTACTTGAACCTGGGTCTTATTGGCAAAAAATCTATCCTTAACTATTTTAACTTCAACTTCATTAAGTTTCTTCATACAATCTAGTATGAAATCTTTATTTTCAATACTATCAAAATATTTATCATCTTCTCCAATAATATCTAATAATTGAACGTCTTTGTCATCTCCGCCCTTTTCATAACTGACATCTAGAGATTTTGGTGTATATACTTGACTTGCTTCCATAGCCTCTAAAACTTCTTCCTCTGTTACTGCTAAATAATTGGCAATGTCATTTATTTGAGGCACTTTTTGAAGTTCCTGTTGTAATTTTGATTTTGCAACATTAACCTTCTTAGAAAGCTCTTGTATTCTACGGGGAACCCTAATAGACCATCCCTTATCTCTAAAGTGTTTTTTTATTTCTCCTATTATTGTAGGTGTAGCAAAACTTGAAAATTCAAATCCTCTATCTATATCAAATCTTTCAATGGCATAAATCAAGCCTAAAGATGCAACTTGATATATATCGTCATAGTCTATTCCCTTGTTTACATATCTTTTTGAAAGAATCTCTGCAATATATAGATATTTATTTATTAAGAAGTTTCTAATATCAACATCCTTATTATCTTTATAAATTCTAAATAATTCCTTTGGGTTCATGTTATCAAGGGATTTTACGTCATATTGTACCGTTGACTTAGCAACGCTTTTCATATATTATCATCCTCCAGTATTTCATCCCTTTAATACTAAATATCTTCTTGTAAAAACTTAATCATCTTTATTTCAGTGCCTTTACCTGGATTAGAGCATATATCTACTTCATCCATTAGAGATTTTATAATAAATATACCTAAACCACTTTCCTTGGGGTTACACAGATCTGGATTTGGACATTTATTAACTTCAAAACCCTTACCCCTATCCTGTACTTCTATTATAAATCTATTTGCCTCCACGGTAAACTCTATATCAAAATTATGCTCATTCTTTTTTCCATGTAAAACTGCATTATTACAAGCTTCGCTGATGGCAACCTTTATATCCTCAATCTCTTCTATATTAAACCCCATCTTATTTGCAATAGCAGATGCAGTAAGCCTTGCAATACTAACATATTCAGGTTTGTAAGGTAAAGATATAGAAATCATTTCATTCATTAATTTCTCCACCTTCTCTTCATATTTTATAACCACTAGAATCCTTCACCTTTCTGATAAATTTTATAATACATATAAATCTATATATTATACATAAGCATATAATCAAATACCATTATGTGTAGAAAAATGAGTTCTATTCTAAAACTTCCAACCTTTGATTTGTTTGTATTAGTTAAAACCTTTTAATAAATTTATTATAGATATGGGAAAACATCAAACTTCAAAAGTCATACTATAATAATCTTATTTTGTTAAAAATACTTTATCTAAACCAGTTATCTTTAATAATTTAGATATGTTAGGTTGGGGATTAGAAATAATAATATTTCTATCATCTTTACTCAATTTCTTTAATATACCTATTAATACTCCTAAACCGGTACTGTCTATATAATGCAATTCTTCACAATTAATATTGATATTTATAAGTTTTTCATTCAATAATCTATTTAACTCTTCCTTTAATTCAGTGGATGTATGAATATCTATTTCTCCTTGAATATCTACAATCCATAAATCTGCTTTATTATCATATTTACTAACTAAATTTAATGACAATGAATCGTCCCCCTTATGCATCATATAAATTTTTACCCGTAATTTTAAACCTTAAACATCTTTTTATATAATAATTTAAAAGACATCTTATAAGATGCTTTTTAACTATCTATTTATAATAAATAATATCATAGATTCATGATTTATTGAATGAATAATTCCTTGATATATTCCTTATTTTCTACTTAGACTAATATTTTCACTATTTATTACCCATAAAGTATTCTTAATACCTTTTTCACAGGCCATACCCTCAATCAAACATATTCTAAGTTTACCTTTTTACCTAATTTATCCATTAGATTGACTAGTTCCTTAACCACCTTTAATTTAATACTAAATTCCATAGGGAAATCTGGATTTTGATGGGCAGGATTTACAGCTTTTCCTACCAAAAAGTTTATATGTGTACACTCTTCAACGAGTATTTTTGCCAATTGAGATGCTCCATCCTGCATATTTGCATTGTATATTGTATATTGGTTTGAGTAGGAATTTACAAACTTTTTAATTTTTTCAACTGTTTTGCTTAAGGTAAGTACACCTTCCGTTACTAAATCTATACCCTTGATTTCAGCAGTTGGGGGTACATCCTTATCTATATATTTTACGCTTGTTATTAATTCTTCATTTAGTTCCTTTGATACTATTTTTGCTGCAGTTCCCCCACAAACTATTTTTTTACCCTTACCCTTCATGAATTCCTTTACTACATAGGAATCATTTTCTGAATTTTGTGGTGGCCCAGTAAATATATTTAATGCTTCTGGTTTTCTGATTTTTACGGTCACTACAGTGGTGTCATCTCCGGGTTTATACATATATAGATTATTACATGTATTTACTAGAGCCTTTGATATATTCTTTGCACTTTTTTGCTCTTTAGATACCTTTTCTAAGTATTCTGCTACGTTTTCCCATTGCCAACCTAAGTTTAAAACTCCACCTACACCTGCATGTATAACTCCATCACTAACTGCAGTGAGTATATCCCCCTCATTTAGCTTAAATCTACTTTCCTTGATAATTTTACCATTAATGTTTTGGCTAATTTTATTGCAATTAATTATTTTATTATTTCTAATAAAAAATAGAGGTGGATTATCACATTCTACAATATACGCCATACCATCTTTATATATCTGTATTATTGTAAAGGTTGAATAGGCTAATTTTCTAACTTTACATACAGGTAAAGTTTGAATAATTGTATCTACTGTTTCTGATATGGTAGAGCCTTCTTTTAACATTGTTGTAGCAATCTGTGATGTCAAAGTGGCAAGTATATTTGCCTTTACTCCACTACCAAGTCCATCGGCTAATACAATTATTATGCTATCATCGGCCTGCTTTATTTCAACCTTATCACCACAAAGCTCTTCACCATATTTATTTATGCTATCATGGGATATATCAATAAAGTATTCCATTATATTTCACCCTCCTCCTCAAGTGCTATTTTCTTAAGCTTAGTAAGGGTGCTTTTAGTTTCTGCCGTTGTCTCGCCAAGTAAGCTTGCTATTTCCTGGGCTACTCTCATTTGTTTTTCTATTACATTTTGGGCTGCCTTTACTGCATTTTCCTTCACCTTTTTAAGATCATTTCTATGTTTCTCTTCCGATGTAATATTGGTCATAATAACTAATAGTACATTTTGATCTTTAAGGTATACAATATTCTCTAGTAAAGTTATACCGTACTCAGGATATGTAATCTTCTTTTTTATTATATTTTTTTTGGTTGCTAAAACATCTATAAAATCTGAATCATCTATTAATATTGATATGGGTTTACTTATTATATCTTGTTGTTTAATTCTAAATATTCTTTCAGCCGTTGGATTAAAATCCAATACCCTCAATTTTTCATTTACTGCAAATACAATATTAGGGGTATATTCAAACATAATATTTGATAGACCTTCTGCCTTATTTCTCATAAAGGGTAAACATATACTAAGTTCTCCCTTACCTTCAAAAATAGCTTGAGCCTTATCCCTACATGTATTAAAACCACAGCCTCCACAATTAAGTTCATCTTCTTTTTTCAGTTTTCCCATTTTCTTTAATATAGCTATTATTTCTTTCTCAGTCGCAATTTGTCTCTGAATACTTTTATTAAGGAATTTCTTTGATAAATTCAATCCTTCAACTATATTGATATCAGTCTTGACTGCCACATTTTTTTTCTTGCTTACGTACTCTTCTATCTTATTTTTTGTTATATAATAACATTCTGAGCTTTTACTTGACCCAGGTCCCCCTATGCATCCTCCTCTACAGGAGTTCAACTCCAATAGGACGTTACCTACTTTATTTTCTACAATGCAATCTAAAAATGTAATACAGTCCTCTATGCCAGTAACATGTATTAGTTTATGTTCCCTTGTATTTTCTGTTATTAAGCTCTTTATTATATTACCACTTATAGGAAATCCACTACCTACCTTAAATGATCTTTGATTAAAAACTTCATTTTCTAATAGGCTTAGATTAATATTCTCATTAGCAAACCATTCGTCTAATTCATCAAAGGTAATTACTGCATCTATTACATCATTATGTTGAAAATCATTGGCCTCATGACTTTTACTAATACATGGCCCAATAAAAACTACATAGGAACCTGCTCCATAGGTTTTCTTTATAATTTTCCCATGAGCTATCATAGGAGAAACTATGGGTATCATATAATCCCTTAAGCTAGAATAATATTTTTCAATTAATAAAGTAGCTGATGGACAGCATGTTGTTATAAAGTTTTGTTTTGGATTTTCTTTAATATACTCCCTATATAAATGTGTAACTAATTCTGCACCAATAGCCGTTTCTTCAACCATGTGAAAGCCTAGTTTTTTTAATCCAGCCACTATTTGTCCAGCATTATTAATTTTGAAGTTACCCATAAAAGAAGGGGCTATACTTGCAATTACCTTTTTTCCATCTTTAATAGCCTCTTTAACCTTATTTATATTACTTTCCTTCCTTATTGCTTCCTGGGGACAGGCCTTAAGGCATTCACCACAATATATACAGGTATCATTTACCATATGGGCCTGCTCATCTTCTACTTTTATTGATTTTATTACACATTGTCTAAAACATTTATAACAATTCCTACAATTTGCCTCTGAGATTTTTAGTAAGTTCATTACTTTATCCTCCCTAGAAGATGAATTTCAAAGAACTCTTCAACTGCATCATCTTTCACTGAAAAAATCTCATCATTAATCTTTACCGCTACAGCCTCAGTACACTCTCCTATACAAAATGCTGCCTTTACTTCAACTTTATCTTCTAAATTTCTTTCTTCTAATATTGTTTGCAGCTTATTTATCACCTTATAAGAACCCTTTAGATGACATGCACTTCCTATGCATATGCTTACTGTAGTCATGACCTTATTCCTCCAAATAAAAAAGTATACTATATACAGTATACATATTTGTTATTTTATTATCAATCCCTAAATTATAATTTATATTTTCTGAATTTTTCACATAGAAAAAGAAGCTCCCTTTGGGAACTCCTATTCTTCTTCCTCTACATCTTCAGTTTCTTTTACATTTTCAAGTTCATCTACATTTTCAGTTATTTTTGCAATGGACACTACATGTGTTTCTTCATTTACTCTCATTAGGGTTACTCCTTGAGTAATTCTTCCAACCCTAGATATTCCATCTACATTTAATCTTATTACTATACCAGATGTATTTATAAGCATTATATCATCATTATCGTCTACTATTCTTGCACCTACTAGACAACTAGTCTTTTCAGTTACATTGTAAGTCTTTATTCCTTTTCCTCCCCTAGATTGAGTTCTATACTCATCTAGAGATGTCCTTTTGCCATAGCCTTTTTCACTTACTACTAATAGATCTGTACCCTCATCATCAAGGCCCATTCCAATAATAAAATCATCTTTATTAAGATTTATGGCCTTTACTCCCATGGCTGTCCTTCCCATGCTTCTTACGTCATTTTCACTAAATCTTATTGACATTCCTCCACATGTTACCAATAAAAGATCCCTTTTTCCATCGGTATATCTAACTCTTATAAGTTCATCATTATCCTTTAGACTCATGGCAATTAATCCGGATTTTCTTGAAGTATCAAATTGTGATAAATCACATTTTTTAATCATACCATGTTTAGTAGCCATTACTAGATATCCCTTTTTAGAAAATTCCTTTATTGGAATAACTGCTGTAACCTTTTCATTGGGCTCTAAATATAGTAAATTTACTATATTTATTCCCCTAGCCTGTCTTTTAGCCTCTGGAATTTCATAGGCCTTTAATCTGTATACCTTTCCAAAGCTAGTGAAGAATAATAGGTAGCTATGGGTAGATGTAATAAATATATCCTCTACAAAATCTTCTTCTCTAGTAGATAATCCAGATATTCCTCTTCCACCTCTTTTTTGACTTCTATAGGTGGTTTCAGGTACACGCTTGATATATCCCATATGAGTCAATGTAATAAATACTTCCTCTTCTTCTATTAAATCCTCTATATCTATTTCATCTTCCTTAAGGGATATTTTAGTTCTTCTTTCGTCATTATATTTATTTTTAATCTCTTCTAATTCTTCTTTTATAATATTAAGTAATAATCTTTCATTAGATAGTATTTCTTTAAATCTAGTTATCTGCTTTATTAATTCCTCGTACTCTTCCTCTATCTTTTCTCTTTCTAGTCCAGTAAGCTTTTGGAGTCTCATATCTAGTATTGCTTGGGCCTGTACTTCTGTTAAGGAGAAGTTTGTCATTAAACCTTCTTTTGCCTCTGCAACGGTCTTAGATCCTCTTATGAGCTTTATAATAGCATCTATATGATCAAGGGCTATCTTAAGGCCTTCAAGTATATGAGCCCTGTCCTCTGCCTTTTTAAGCTCGTACTGAGTCCTTCTTGTAATAACCTCTTTTTGATGAGCTAGATAATGTTTTAGCATATCATGTAGATTTAATACCTTAGGTTGTCCATCTACTAGGGCAATCATGATAATACTAAAGGTAGTTTGTAGCTGAGAGTGCTTATAAAGCTTATTTAGTACTACGTTAGGATTCATATCCTTTTTTATCTCAATTACTACTCTAATACCCCTTCTATCACTTTCATCTCTGAGGTCTGTAATACCTTCAATCTTCTTATTTTTAACTAAATTAGCTATACCCTCTATCATCTTAGACTTATTAACCTGATAGGGTATTTCCTTTACTATTATGGCTTGCTTACCCTTATGTATCTCTTCTATTTCTACTTCAGCCCTTACGGTAACCTTACCTCTACCAGTTCTATAGGCTTCTCTTATATTTTCCTTACCCATTATTATGGCTCCAGTAGGAAAATCAGGTCCCTTTATTACTTCAATAAGATCCTCCACATCAGTTTCAGGTTCATCTATCATTTTTATGGCTCCATCTATTACTTCACCCAAATTATGAGGAGGTATAGAGGTGGCCATTCCAACGGCTATACCACTTGAACCATTAACTAATAGATTTGGAAATTTACTTGGAAGAACTAAAGGTTCTTTTAAGGTTTCATCAAAGTTAGGTGCATAGTCTATTGTTTCCTTTTCTATGTCCTTAAGCATTTCCACGGATAACTTTGTCAGCTTAGCTTCTGTATATCTCATGGCCGCTGCACTATCACCGTCTATTGACCCAAAGTTACCATGACCATCCACCATAAGATATCTAGTAGAAAAATCTTGGGCTAATCTAACCATAGCTTCATATACTGAGGAATCACCATGGGGGTGATACTTACCTAGTACATCCCCGACTATACGGGCAGATTTCCTATGGGGCTTTTCAGGGGCAAGTGATAATTCATTCATGGCATAAAGTATTCTTCTATGAACAGGCTTTAAACCATCTCTGACGTCGGGCAGGGCTCTCCCTACAATAACACTCATAGCATAATCTATGTAGGATTTTCTCATCTCATCGGCTATGTCCACCTGTATAACGTTTTGCTTGTTTTCTTCCATTCAAATGCACTCCTATATTTTTCTAGAGTTAATTTTATAGTTTTTTGAGTAAGTTACTTGTTTCATTTTTATATATAAATGTTCATTTTCTATGTGTTAACTAAAACTTCTTCATCATTTAATTATACCCTTTATTGGTATTTAACTCAAGGCGTTTCTAATATACGGTATTATTAATTATTTTCTCCATATTTAAATATTTCTAGACTTTTCCAAAAAAAATAATAATTTATGATATAAATCACAGAATAGTAATTATAGGAATGATATTATTAAGTCAATAAATGAAAGATTATTTTAAAAATAGAGATTAAAAATATATAGAAAATATAAAAGGAGGAGACAAAATGGATAAGAAGAATATGCAAAAAGAATTTAAAGAGGAAATCGGATTTGTACCCCCGGGAGTTATGGTTGCTAATGTCTTTGGAGATGATTTTCAAGAAGTAATTTCTAACTATCACCATTTGATTTGGAGAGATGGGGTAATACCTCTAAAATACAGATACCTTATAGCCTTAGCCACTGCTGTATTTGATGAAAATGAGACTAGGGCAAAGCTAGAAATGAATAAAGCCATTAAATATGGGGCAACTAAGGAAGAAATCATAGAGGTTCTTAAGCAACAGGTTTGGATGAAGGGTGCACCTACTTTAGTACAGATAGCTCCACTTATTAAGTATATGGAGAGTAAGTTAGATAAATAGATTTGTTGCATACAGATATACTTCAACAATCCTCTTCAGTCTCCGTAGAAGAACTGTTTTAAATTTAAACTATTAATGGAAAAAACAGCTCTTCAAAGTCGCTTCAGATGATTGTTGAAGTATATCAAAAAATTCTCTATTATGTTAGATAGTACAAAGAATTCTTTTTATTTTAAAAAGGATTCTTTTTTAGTGTATAATGTATAGATATAAAATTGATACTCTATTAAGTAAGGAGAGGGCTATTATGAAGCATAAATTTTTATCTAATAGATACTGGGATGATATTTCTACTGCCATGGGTGATAGTGTACATCTTGCAAATAAATACGATGACCTCATTAATTTTAGTATTGGTGATCCTGATTTAACTACCGATGAAAGAATTATAAATGCAGCCTTTGATGATGCAAAGTCTGGACATACCCACTATACGGATTCCTATGGAGATTTAGCGCTTAGGGAAGAAATTCTTAAATTCTATAAAGAGGAATATAATTATGAAGTTAAATTAGAGGAATGTATGGTTACAACCAGTGGTTGCCATGCCATGTGGCTTATTCTAGAAACCATATTAAGTGATGATGATGAGGTAATAATTCACGAACCATATTTTACTCCCTATTCACAGCAAATCAAATTAGCTAGAGGTATTCCTGTTATACTAGAAACCTTTGAAAAAGATGGTTTTATGATAGACGCGGATAGACTTGAATCCATCATTACTGATAAAACTAAGGCAATAATTGTAAACACTCCAAATAACCCAACGGGAGCATGCTTTGATAAAGACACACTCGAAGCTATATCAAAGGTAGCTAAGAAGCATGATTTAATAGTTATTGCCGATGATATTTATACTGCCTATACCTATAATACCTCCTTTCTTCCTATAACAACCCTAGAGGATATGAGGGAAAGAACTATTACAATCGGTAGCTTTTCTAAGGACTTTTGTATGACCGGATGGCGAATAGGATATGTGCTTGCACCATCCTATATAATAAAAACTATGAAAAATGTAAATGAAAACAACGTCTTTACTGCTCCATCTATATCTCAAAGAGCCGCAATACACGCTCTAAGAATGAGAAATGAAGTTCAGCCTGCAATAATAGATGAATATAAGGAGCGTATGTTCTATGCCTATGAAAGAATAGAGAATATACCTAATATGTCCGTTCTACCTCCCCAGGGTAGTATATATCTATTTGTAAACATCAAGGCCACTGGATTAACCTCAGCAGAGGTTACAGAAAAGCTTCTTCATGAAGCCCATGTTTTAGTTATACCAGGTAATGCCTTTGGTGAATGTGGTGACGGATATCTTAGACTGGCCGTTACTGTGGGGCTTGATAAGCTTAAGGAAGCCTTTGATAGGATAGAGAAGATGGATATTTTTAGATAGCAAAATATAAGGAGATTAGATACTTCGCTAATCTCCTTTAATAATTAATATTGTTTTATGATAAAGATAATTTTAGAATTTATATTTTTTCACCACAATGTGGACAATAAGGATTTTTATCAATGTTTATTCTAGGGTCTAAAGCTTTATTGCAAGTAGGACATCTATAAAATCTCCATTCACAAAATAGTGATATTAAAACGAGACTAATTCCTATTAATCTAGCATTAAAAGCAATAAAACCAGCCGCAATTATAAGCACAACTAAGCTTATATTCCTAATTATTAATAACATTTCCTTTGACTTTATGATTCTTTTCATAGAAATGATCTCCTAGTATTATTTTATCAGTTAATTTGTGTTTTTCTACTATTTATCATCAAGAGAATATGAATTATAATTAAATTTATAATACATAAGATTTTCAAATGAATATTGTGTAGTTAGTGATTTAATCAAACTAAAACCTATAAGGTTCATTTCATAATTTGTAAAAATTAGTATTATAAAAAAATATATAATAGCAATTAAAATTGCACCAAGAATATATTTAAATTTGTCTTTTGCCGATAAAAAATTTCTACCTATAAGTAGTAATAGTACAGCTGCTCCAACATCATCAAAGTCTAATAAAAATAAGCTACTAGCAACCATTAAAAGTGCAGTATTTATACTTTTATTATTGTCTACACTCATTTCAATCAACCCTTTTTGCTTACACATCTTTATTAAACAATTAATTTCAATTCTTATTATCGCAGATATGATTTCTTCTTGTATATCTCGTATAAATATTATCTGTGGTAAACCTATAACTTCAAACCGTAAATTCGATATATATTTTATAGAATTTATTGCTCTATTTCTTGTACAGTAGTATAAAATTAATTATAAATCATATCAATTAAAAATTGAGATAATACAAACCACAGCTAAGATAAACAGTGATATGCATGCACAGAGCACACCTATTTGCCACATTTTATTTAAGCTTTCTTTACTCATGAGCTTCTGGCCCTTGTCTGTAAAATGTTCTATAAATAGTAAAATACGTCCCAGAGAAATAAGAATAATTGCTAATATCAAGAATAAAAATATTACTACTGCACTGACTTTAGAAACAACTTCCATTAACTAAACTCCCCTTTATATTGCTGTTACCTCACTGGTGCCTTATGTATCTTTTTAAAATTATTAAACTTTATTTTAAAACTACACTTTATCTGATAAATAAAAACCAATTGCAATAACTAGCAAACCTAGACATAATAATATAGCTCCAGTTTTAATCATTTTAAAATTTTTATTTTTTTCCTCTTCCGTATTAACTTTTGATTTGCCATAGTAAAATACACTATTAATACTCATGTTAATAAAAAGTCCTCCAAAGCATGCTAACATTGCTCCAAAGATAACAAATAAAAATACCACAACAAACATACTAGAACACCCCTTTACATAAATACCTAAACATTTTATTTTTTATCGATCATCACTAAGGTCTTAAAATAAATAAAGTTATTTAAATAATGTAGCAACATAAATTTCTTCATTTTACAAAAATAGTAAGTTATATGCAAATTATATCTTTTAAAAAACTAGAATTCAATAAAAATCGTATAAACCTTAGTATATTTGTAGTAAACTAAATTAACTTTTATTATTCTTTAAAATTGTTAAATTAAAAATCACTGGACTTAAATTATCCAGTGATTTTTTGTAGGTTTATTCATTTGCAGAGCTGAAGAGTTTATTTCTTTCATACATATATCCACCGAAGTCTATATAATCGGCTACTTTGGCCTTTGGCCCTAGGTTTACATCCTTTAGAACCCATTCCTTAAACACATTGTACCCCGTTCTATCTACTATATATCCAACGTGCTCCTTTGGAAGGCTTCTATCTATATATTCGTCTATATAGTCATAACAGTTTTCTATTATTTTAACTACTGTATCTTCATCTACCCAGTTAAGGAAGGTTCTTGCAAGTCTTGGGTTTTTCTTGCCCGTTCTACCCATAATGACTACCCTATAATACTTTTCCTTACTTCTTGTCATTGCTGCTGTAGGACATCTATGGGCACATTCTCCACATCCTATACATCTATCATGATCCCTTACAACTGAAAAGTTTTCAAAGGCAAGGGCTCCAGTAGCCCTTTTCTGACAGTTCTTAACACAGGCTTGACAACTTATACATCTACTTTCATCGTATTGGGGTTCAGTTATTCCTATGATACCAAAATCCTGCATGTGGGCCTTAATACAATCGTTTGGACATCCTGTAAGGGCGATCTTCACATGATAATGATTTGGGAATATAGCCTTTTCTATTCTTTTTGCTAGGTTCGTAGTTTGGTAATTAGCAAATTGACAGACCTTATTACCAATACATGCGGATACATTTCTAGTACCTGCAGCAGGATATCCAGCCTCTAGATTATCTATATCTACACCTATATCTAGCTCTAGTCCTTCAAGAATAGGTCTAATCATTTTATTTATCTCCGGTATTTTATCAAAGTCTATTTGTGGTACCTCAAATCCTTGTCTAGTAGTTATATGAACACTGCCGTCACCATACCTTTCTGCTATCTCTTTTATAATATCAAAATACTTTACCTCTAAATGTCCACCGGGAACTCTAATACGTAAAGCAGTTTTCCCTCTATGCTTTGTTATACGATAGGCATTCTTCTTTACCTTTTTAGTATTTATATCCATCATTATTTCACCCCTTTTAATCAATTAATTTCTTAGCCTTTGTATAATTAAACACTGGCCCCTCTAAACATACATAGGTCTCATCGATCTTACAATGTCCGCATTTACCTATACCACAACTCATCTTTCTTTCAAAGGATACCCATATCTTTTCCTTTGGTACATCTAGCTTCAAGAACTCTAAACCAGTAAATTTCATCATTATCGGTGGCCCAACTATTATAATTTCTGTATTATCCATATCATCTATATTAAGCTGTGAAACATATTTAGTTATAAGTCCTTTATTTCCTGTCCAGTTCTCATCGCCATTATCAACGGTTAATGTAACATCTATTTTTTCTTTCCATTTTTCTATTTCATCACTAAATAAAATATCTTTAGGAGATTTAAATCCAACTAGTAACTTAAAGCTCTTAAGCTCATCAATATTATTATAAAAATAATTTACTATACTCTTCACAGGTGCAAGCCCAGTACCTCCAGCAGCTATAATCAAATTTTTATCCTTATATTTATCTATTGGAAATCCATTACCATAGGGTCCACGAATGAATAATCTATCTCCAACCTTAAGCTCATGGATATCGTTAGTTACCCTTCCAACCCTTCTTATGGTCATATCTAGATATCCGTCACCAAAATCACTTATAGATATAGGGGCTTCCCCTACCCTAGGAATAGATATCTGTAAAAATTGTCCGTTTTGAGGCTTTATATCACAAGCCAGTCTAAAGGTATAATCTATATCCGTTTCCTTTGTTATCTTTGTTATAGGCGCACTATTTGGTAAATATGGATTATTCATTGGCTTCACCCTCCTTTATTATGGAATTTATTTTATTAATACATGTAGAAAATGAAATGTATTCTGGACAGACATCATCACATCTTCCACAACCTACGCACATATGGTATCCAAATCTTTTATAGAAGTCATTTATCTTATGCATGGTCTTAAATCTCATCCTTTGACCCTGCTTTTCTCTAAATCCATGGCCTCCTGCCATATCACTATATCCATCGATTTGACAGCTTGCCCAACGCCTTCTTCTTTCTCCAACTTTTTTATTTATATCATAATAAACATCCTGCATGGTAAAACAGCTACAACTTATACATGATGTATTACATCTTCCGCAACCTATACATCTTTTTGTATATTCAGTCCATATCTCATGATCAAAGATTTCATTAGTTACTTTTTCAGGGTCTGGTATGTCAACTTTAACTTTATTTTCTTGAATATATTCAGGAGTAAAATCTACAGCTTCACTAAGTCCATCAAAGAAACTACCTAATTCTTCATCCTTTAAATCTACCAAGATTTCATCCTCATTAAATCTAAGGGCTGCTGCATAATCAGTGGTTTTATTAGAACCCATTGAAACACAGAAACAGGTATCAAAACCAGTAGTACACTCTATCATAAAGAACTTAACCTTTTCTCTTAATCTTTCATAGTAAACATCTCTATAGGGTCCATTATCAAGGAATATGGAGTCAAGTCTTTTTATACCGTTTATATCACAGGGTCTTAGGAATACTATAACCTTTTGATCATCTATATCTGGCATTTTTACATCATCTTCAGTAAAATAAAATAAGGTTTGACGAATGGGATGAATTATTTCCTTGGGTGAAAAATAGGATTTTTCATCTAATACAATATCTTCTAAGATCTCTATTTCCCCATATCCTATTACATCGTCATCAGAGAAACGTCCTGATCTTTCTAATTTTTTAGGTCCATAAATTTTATATTCTGAGCTTAAATTATTTAATAGCTTATTAAATTTATCATTATTGATTTTATGCGCCATGCTTTTCCCTCCTTAATGATTTTTCTCCTAACACAAAGTAGTACATTCCACCAATCATTACTGCACCACCTATTAAATTTCCTATGGTTACTGGAATAAGATTATGCATAAATCCTGCCCAAGATATAAGAGTTGGATCATGGGGAATGAATAGACCTATTCCTAAAAGGGTCATATTTGCAATGCTATGTTCAAAACCTGCGCCTATGAATCCAAGTAAACACCAGAATATAAGCAGTAATTTTGCCGTATCATCCTTGGCCTTAGTTGCCATCCATATTGCTAGGCAAACTAACATATTACAAAGTATTCCTCTAAAGAACAGCTCCATGGTGGGAGCATTCATTTTACCTGCTGTAGCTCCAAGTATAAAGCTATTTAATGGCTCCTTAGTTATAAGTCCTGTTTGAACTAAAGTAAAGGCTAACAGCAAGCTTCCAGCAAGGTTTCCTGTGTAACTTACTACCCAAACCTTAATAGTATCTTTCCAGGTAACTGTTTTCTTAAGACTTCCTATTGTCATTATCATGTTGTTTCCTGTAAAAAGCTCTGAACCTGCAAATATAACTAAGGTAAGTGCTAATCCAAAGGTGGTACCCATTACTAATTTAACTGCCGGTGAACCAGCTGCCTTAAAGGGTGCTCCTAGAGAAAATATAAGCATGATACCGAATCCCACATAAATACCTGCCATCATTGCAAGAATAAAATACCTAATTAAGCTATTATTTACCTTGTCTGCTTTACCCTTAGCTGCTTGAGATAGTTTCGAAAGGTTTTCCATGGACATATTAATCCTCCTCTATATTTTATATATTATTATTACGACAACTTTCTTTATGTTAATATTTTAGCAATGTTAGATATGTATTGTCTGTGAGATTTATCACACTCAGATAAAAAAATAACGACCATTTTTTGGTCGTTATTTTTAGATATTAGATATATGTCTTTAATTTTTCTAAATCTATTATGTTAATCTCATTTATACCCTGCTTTATTATTCCTTCCCTTTCTAGCTGCTTTAAAAATCTACTTGTAGATTCTCTAGTTGTCCCTACCATTGATGCTAACTGAGATTGGGTAAGTCTTATATGTATAGATATACTCTCTTGATTTTTTTCTCCATAATCCCTGGCTAGTTTACATAACCTAGCAACTATTCTAGAATTGATTTTTTTTAGTCCAAGATTTTTTATTTGTCTATATGAGCTTCTAAGCTTATTCGTTAATGATTCTACTATCAGTTTGTTAAATTCAAAATCATTCTTCATCCATTTTATCACATCATTTTTTCTTAAAATTAAAACCTTACTGTTCTCCATAACCGTGACCGTAGTCGATGTTTTTCTTCCATCAATACATGTCTCATTGATAAAATTACCTTTTTGAAAAATATGTATAATCTTTTCACTACCAGATTCCGAGATTCTTGATACTGTAGCAAATCCTTCATATATGAAGTAGACTTTATAATTTTCTTCTCCCTCTAGGAATATGGTTTCTTCCTGGTCATATCTAATATATGATGCTTGTTTAGACATTTGTATAATAGTTTCACTATTAAGTTCTTTAAATTCTTTTATTTCTTTTAATATTTCATATAAATAACTTAAACCCATATCAAACACCAATCGTCTTTAATTTTGTAAATATCCTTTGAAATTATCTAGTCCTACCCTATCAATGAGTTCTCCCAGTCTTTCATTTTCCTCACCATATTTTGAATATGTTTTAACTATATCATCAACTATAGGTACTATTTTTTCCTCATCTACATTATCATATATAATATCTGCTATTCTAGGTTTTTTTCCTCCATGTCCGCCAACCTGTATGTAATAACCCTTTTCTGTTCCACATATACCTATATCCCTAAAATGATTCTCAGCACAGGAGTTTCCACATCCACTTACGGCTATCTTTAATTTGCTAGGAAGATCCGTATCATAATATAAATGATTTAATTTTTCACCTACACCAATGGCATCCTGCTGTCCTATCTTGCAGAATCTAGTTCCAGGACAAACCTTGACACTTCGAATACACAAACTCTGACTCTTTTTTGGCTTCATACCCAAATCATTCCAAGCTGAATCAACATCTTCTTCCTTTATACCAACAATGGCTATTCTTTGTCCAGAAGTTATCTTTACGGCTTTAGCCTCATATTTTTCAGCCACTTCTCCTATCTTTTTAAGTGTTGATCCATCGGTTAATCCTCCCAGCATTGGAGGAGTGATGGCATAGGTTTCATTATCTCTTTGTAGTACAGCACCTTTTTCAAGCATGTCCTTTTTCATTGCTTTTCTCTCCTTTATTTATCTTATAAATTGTATTTAAGATAAAGTCTTCCTCTGAGTAATTTTTTTATTCAGCATCATTATTTCAACCATAGTTTTTGATTTAAATCACTGAATTATTTAGGAAACTCTGCTAATATTTACTTAGATAATTAAAGGGAGATGATTTAATATGTTAAATATGAATAATTTAAAGAGACAGCATATAGAAATTGAAACACTTGTTAAAGCTATTTTGTATAAAGTTGATAACACAGAAATTGAAAAAAATGCCTTTGAAATTGCAAAGTCTATTAGTACTTTGGCTGGAAAATTAAAAATTCACTTAAATGAAGAAGATAGATCTATGTATCCAAGTATGAAAAATAGTAGCGACCCTAAGCTAATTAATTTTCATAATACATATCAAAATGAAATGAAAGATTTATTTTCAGTATTTATGGATTACAAAAATAAATATAACACCAGAACTAAAATATTATCAAATATTAATGAATTTGTTAAAGAATCAAAGATAGTTCTAACCTCTCTTATATCCAGAGTTTCTAAAGAAGATAAATATCTATATCCTTTATTAAGTAATAAGTAGAGGTGGCTCATTTTTGCCACCTCTCTTTCAATTCTATTTAAAAACACTCAAAGGATGATATATTTCTTGTATCTGTTCCAAAATAGATCCAACGTCTTCTACGTCTATCCCATCTAAATCCTGCTACTGATCTAGGTCCTACAAAAACTAAGTAAGCCCAAAATTCTCTTCCATCCTCAAGCCATAAATAAACAAATTGATAGGTACATGGTCTTATGGCTCCTGGATCAACTGCAAATGTAGATGGTCCTGAGGCTGGTCTTCGTGGAGTAAAGGATGGCGGTGGTGTTGATGGTCCTTGCTGCTGGCCCCCTGGTCCTCCTGTTGGCGGTCCTGCAGGTGGTCTGCCTCCTGGTCCAGGCCCTGGTCCTGGAGGTCCATCGGGTCTTCCTGGTCCTCCCATTGGTGGCCCAAAGGGTGGTCCGCCAAATGGCCTAGGACGTCTTCTATATAAGTTGAAATAATAATCGTCATACATTTTAATCACCTCTAAAAATAGATTTCTATATATAATATGAGAATTTATATAAATTGTGAATTTTATATTACTTTTTAGGAAGTATATGGTATTATAATAAAAAAATATTAATTCTGTGATAAATATCACGTATTTAAAATTTAAGATAGTTTAAACTATATATGAACGAGCGCTCATTCTATTAGGTGGTGATCAAATGCATAAAAAGGAACTAATCAAAAAAAGTGCCATCGAAGTTTTTGCCAAGGAAGGATATCATAATACAACCACTAGGATGTTATCTAATCATGCAAATATTGCTATAGGAACTATTTATAATTATTTTAATAGCAAACAGGATATTTTAGATTACATTTTTAAAATTGAATTTGAAAGCAGAGTAAAATTATTGACGGAATTAAAGCAGCAGGATATTCCTTCAAGGAAAAAACTACAAATATTCTTAGATAAACATTTTGAATCACTTGAGTTCTGTCCAGATACGGCTGCCGTGCTTGTTCAAGAGGCTTGGTCTAGAGAGAATAGTGATCTAGAGTCTATCAAAAAATTTGCCTATGATTTACCAAAGGTTTTCGCAGAAATTATTGAACAAGGGATTTTAAATAATGAGTTTAGAAAAGTAAGTTCAGATTTGATATCCTATTCAATTTTTTATGCAATACGAGGTGTTGCAACTAAGGTAGTAAATAATGATAAGTACAGCTTCAATGAAGCAAAAAAAGAAATTTTTAATTTTTTATGGAATGGACTTAAAAATTATTGAGGAGGTCTTTTATTTGTTCGAAAAACTCTTATATGTTATAGCTATCCTTTTTTTGATTTTCTCCTATTTTAAAGACAAACAAAAAACTAAAAAAGCATTAAAAAAATCTTGGAAGTCTTTTATGAATATATTTCCATTATTATCAGGAATTATTTTATTAATGGGACTTGTCCTCACTCTCCTTTCTCCCAAGATAATCTCTAATGTTATTGGAGGTAATAGTGGTTTTTTAGGAATGTTAACCACTTCAATTATTGGAGCCATAACTCTAATCCCTGGATTTATTGCTTTCCCATTAGCCAGTTCTTTACTTGATTTAGGGGCTGGAGTAGTGCAAGTAGCGGTATTTGTATCTACCCTTATGATGGTAGGAATAGTTACAGCTCCTCTAGAAATAGAGTATTTTGGAAAAAAAGAAACCCTATATCGTAATTTCTTTAGCTTTATCTTTTCATTTATAATAGCTGTGGTGATTGGAGTGGTCGTATGATAAAAAAACTTAAACCCTATTTCTTATTAATAATCATGTCTATTGTAACATTAGTAATATATTTTAATAACAATGATCTTGGTACTAAAGTAATCAAAACTACAGGTCTTAATTTTTATCAAATGTTTGGTGTATTACCTCCTATATTTCTTTTGATAGGTTTCTTTGATGTTTGGGTTCCTAAGGAAAAGGTCATAAAATATATGGGTGAGAAATCTGGGATAATAGGAATTTTACTCAGCATATTTCTTGGTGCTTTTGCAGCAGGGCCTTTATATGCTGCATTTCCTATTGCTAGCATAATGATAAAAAAGGGAGCAAAATTTAGCAATATTCTTATTTTCATTGGAGCATGGTCTACTATGAAAATACCTATGTTTCTATTTGAAATGTCTGCCTTGGGATATAAGTTTGCCATAAGTAGATTAATTTTAAGCTTTATAAGTATTTTAATAATGGCTTTTATAATAGATAGAATTATATCTGCTGACGAAAAAGAAGATATCTATAATAAACATATAAGTAAATTAGATATATCTTAAATACTAATCTGATATGATAATTATATATATGAACACCTAGCATAGAGCTAGGTGTTCATAATATTTTGTCCATCTATTTTATTTCATCGGCATATATCTTTGGTTCTGGTCTTGGACCAAGTGCCACTAAAGCTGAAAAATCATCACCTTTATTATTTTGTAAGTAAAACTCTTCTTCTCCTTTACAGTGTATTACATCTCCATCTTTTATATCATAGGACTTATTATCTACGGTAAGCTTTGCTCCGCCCTTTATTACATATAAAATTAAATCACTATCCTCATGTTTATGGGGTGGAATTTCCTGTCCTGCCTTCAAATTTAATACAAAGCTTAATAGATTTTTTTCGCTAAATAATAGTCTCTTTGTAAAGGTATCATTATTATAAACCATTTTTTCTAATACTTTTTCTATTTTCATATTTTTAGACCTCCAGTTTTTTATAAGTATATTTTTATTTGTTATGATGCAATTTGCTCTAATTCTTCTATTAAACTTAAATATTTTTCTTGTATTCCATTATTTAATGCTTCCTCTTCTACCTCTTTACATTTCTTTTCCACTTCTTCTAAAGCCTCTTTACTTAGCTGTTTTTCACCAAATTTATATATTGCATTATCTTCCTTATCTATATGTCTATATAGTAGATCTGTATAGGATACTGAATTAGCTATTACGTCTACCCTTGAATCCTTATCTCCATTTTCTACTCTTTTAAGAGCTTCTTCGAGATTTGACATATATAATCTTCCTAGATCATGCTCTGTAAGCATACCCATAATTGGACCCTTTTCTATTGTTTCTCCTAATTCCTCTGACATCTTTTTAAATAAAATTTCTTCTTCTTTGCTATGGTGATGTTTATCTGCATAATTTCTTACAAAATCTATTACTTTGTAAAATACATTATAATCAACTTCTTCTCCATTCAGTATTTTTATACAAAGCTTTCTTATTGCCTTTAAAACCCTTTTAATGTTTTTGTGTTCTTCAACCATTAATGATATGGCATTCATTTTACATACACCTCCATGATGCTTTACTATTAATTATTCCTAAAGTTACTCAAATATATAAATAATTTTATTTAGAATTATCTATTAATCTTGTAAATAAAATATTATTCTCAAGATGAATGTGCTGGAATAAATCAGATTCTATTGATTCTAACTTTTCGTAGGTTTTTCTAAAAGAACTACATCCTGTTTGAGGAACTTTATATCCATTGGTGATTTTTCGCATTTCCTTTAGAATATCTCCAGCATTTTCATGTTCTGCTTCCGTTTCATTCATTACTTTTATAGCTTTTTTCAGTGTTTCTTTATTTGGATTTTTTTCATATTCTTTGATCAATGGGAATAATACTTCCTCTTCTTTAATTAAATGCTCTTCAATTTCTGCTTTTAAGGTCCCAAATAGTTTATGAAGCTTTGAAAGGGTTTCTCCATTATCTGCATAGTGAACCCTTAAAATTTTAGTTAAAAGCTTTTCTGTCACTGGCATTTCTTCCCTCATAAATGTATGGTGCTTATCTACCACATAGTCTATAAGATCTGCCATTGGAGCAGTTGTCCAATCTACATCCTCATTAATTCTATTTTTAAACTCTTCATAGGATTTATTTAATTTATTAACTACTACTTCTTCATCTATTCCCTTTTCTTCTAAAGCTATATATAATGGTCTATCTCCACCACAACAGAAATCAATTTCATAGTCCATAAAAATATTTGTAGCCTTAGGGAACTTAGCTGCTATTTCACCAATTTTATGATTTTTATTAAACATTAATATCTCCTCCTTATAGAATTCTGTCCTTTGTTAAGTCTATTATAGGATTCTTTAGTAAATATTTCTGTGATTCAAATCAAAAAAACCCCAATTTCTTTAGAATTTGAGGTTTTTTTGGTTAATATATATAGTCTTCTAATCCTTCTTCATCTAATATTATTAATTTCTTTATTCCTACTAGCTCAATTAATCCTTCCTCTTCAAATTTTTTAAGCTTTCTGCTTATGGTTTCTCTAGCCACTCCAGTATAATTGGACATGTCCTCCCTTGTGATGGGCAGCTCTATTTCGGTTTTATTATTTATTCTATGTCCATATTTTTTACTTAAGTCGAGTATTAAGTAAGCTATTCTTGCCTCCACATCATTAGTGGCTAAGTTTTGAGCTAGGGTTTCTAGCTTTGATAGTCTATCTCCAATAACCTCAAGTATTTTTAATCCTATTTCTGGTCTTTGAAGTATAAGATTTTTCATTCTATCTTTAGTTAAAGTACATAGTTTTGTGGATTCTATTGCTTCTGCATTAAAACTATATTCTCCTTTATTGAAAAGATTTAATTCACCAAAAAAATCTCCCTCAGAAAGTATATGAAGTATTTGTTCCTTTCCTTCCTTAGTATATTTAAAAATCTTTATTTTACCCTCATTTATTAAATATAGGGTATTGGCTCTACTTCCCTCTAAAAATATTGTCTCTCCCTTGTCATAGCTTTTATGTCCAGTCATTTTTATTATTTCCACTAATTCTTCTCTATCTAAATTAGCAAATATGGGAACCTTACTTGCACAAAGTCTATTTTTACATCTTTCACAACAAGCATCCATAAGTTATTCTCCTTAATAATAATTATTATTTATTATACCATTATTATTTATTTTGAAACATTTTACCCTCCATATGAATATTTAAAGAATATTTTAAATATATTTTTGTTTGTGACAAAAATCACAGATTATTCCTATCTCAATAGGGTAGTATTTATTATGAAAATAAATTTTAAGGAGGATGTTTAATGGATAGTAAAATGTTTTGTTTTCAATGTGAACAAACATTAGGAGGCAAGGGCTGTACAAAGTTTGGAGTATGTGGTAAAAGCCCTGAGGTAGCAGGATTACAAGATTTATTAGTACATATATTAAAGGGTATTGGTTTCTATGGTCAAAAAACATTAGAACAAGGAAAGACAATAGACAAATGTACCCATAAATTCGTTATGGATGCAATATTCTCTACTTTAACAAATGTTAATTTTGACTCGGAAAGATTTGTTGAATACATAAAGGAAGCACAAAAAGTAAAGGAAGAGTTAAAGAATTTAGCTGGTGCCATTGATGGAACTGTACCAGCAATAGCTGATTATATACCCCCTGCTACAAAGGAATTGATGTTAAAGGATGCAGAAAACATTGGAGTTATGGCAGATAATGATTTAGATGAAGATATAAGGTCCCTTAGAGAATTAATAATATATGGTTTAAAGGGAATGGGAGCCTACGGGCATCATGCCTATGTTTTAGGTGAAATAGACGACGATGTCTGTAATTTCTTCTATAAGGCTTTAGCTGCAACCATAGACGATAGTTTAACTGTGGAAGACTTAGTAGGTTTAAATATGGAACTTGGTAAGGCTAACTATAAATGTATGGAGCTTCTAGATAGTGCCAATACTGGAGCTTATGGTCATCCAGTGCCTACAGCGGTTTCAATTACTCAAAAGAAAGGACCTTTCATAGTTGTATCAGGTCATGATTTAAAGGATTTAAAGGAATTATTAGAACAAACTAAGGATAAGGGTGTAAATATCTATACCCACGGTGAGATGCTTCCTGCCCATGGTTATCCAGAGCTGAATAAGTATGATCATCTAGTGGCTAATTTTGGTGGAGCTTGGCAAGACCAACAAAAAGAATTTGATAATATTCCAGGGGCAGTACTTATGACAACAAACTGTCTCCAAAAGCCTAGAGATAGCTATAGTGACAGGATATTTACTACTAGTGTAGTTGGTTGGTCAGATATAGGTCATATTGAAGCAAAGGATGGCAAAAAGGACTTTACTCCTGTTATAGAAAAAGCCCTAGAATTAGGTGGATGGCAAGAAGATGAAGAAGATAAGAAAATCATGGTAGGATTTGGTCATAATACTGTTCTTGGTGTTGCTGATAAAGTTATAGAAGGTGTAAAAAATGGAGACATTAAACATTTCTTCCTAATTGGTGGATGTGACGGAGCAAAACCAGGTAGAAACTATTATACTGAGTTTGCTGAAAATGCTCCGGATAATACAATTATTCTAACTCTTGCCTGTGGTAAATTTAGATTTAACAAAAAAGAATTCGGTACGATAGGAGAATTACCAAGATTATTAGATGTGGGACAATGTAACGATGCATACTCAGCAATAAAAATTGCAACAGCCTTAGCAGGTGCCTTTGAATGTGATGTGAACGAACTTCCATTATCATTAATTTTATCTTGGTATGAGCAAAAAGCTGTATGTATATTACTTACTTTACTTTCACTCAATATCAAAAACATACATCTTGGCCCTTCACTACCTGCCTTTGTATCACCTAATGTATTACAAGTATTAGTTGATAACTTTAATATAAAACCAATTTCAAACGTTGAAGCAGATTTAAATGCTATTATGGGTGCAGAAACTGCATAAATAAGGAATTAGTTAAGGGCTACCGCATACGGTAGCCCTTATTTTTATACTGTAAACTTTTGTACCATCATATTTAGTTGCTCTGCTAATTCTGCCTGTGTCTGGGCTACTTTTGTTACTTCTTCCAATGCGTAGGTAACTTGATTTGCATTAGTTGATATATCTTGAGAGCTTGCTGTAGTTTCCTCAGCAGTTGCAGTAACAGACTCAATTGCTATATTTGCTTGATTAATTAGCCCATATATTCTTTCGGACTCTTGGTTAAAATCATCTACTAATTTATCAATTAATTCAGCATCTCCCTTATATTTAATACCCGTATTTACTAACGTATCATAATCACTATTTACTTTTTCATCTATAAATTTAAGTAATTCCTTTGAATTTAAAGATAAGTTATCAAATGCACTATATACTTGCTTTATTATAGTCTGTATATCTGTAACTATTTTAGAAGATTCAACAGCTAGTTTACGAACCTCTTCAGCTACAACAGCAAAACCTCTTCCATGTTCTCCTGCTCTAGCTGCTTCAATGGCTGCATTTAAGGATAATAAGTTAATTTGCTCTGATATTGATGATATTCCATTTGCCATTAATTCTATTTCATTAACTACTTTCCCTTCATCAATGGCTAATAAAATATTTTTTTGTTTTTCTTGATACATATTCTCAGCAATTTTTTTTGATTCTATTGCTTCTAGCTTTAACTTATCTGCCCGTTGTTTTATATCCTTAGCAGAAACACTTCCTTCCTCTGCCTTCTTAGAAAGATTATTTGATGTTATTGAAATATCTTGCCCGGAAGCATTTATTTGTTGGAGTGATGCACTTGTATCCTCTGTACCTTTAGATATTCCATCAGTTGCAGCATTTATACTTTCCATTTGTGCAAAAACTTCTTCTGCAGTAGCCGATAGTTCTTCACTTGATGCACTCATATCTGAAGAGTTATTTATAACTTCTTTAAGCAAGTTTCTTGTATTTTCAACTGCATTATTAAGAGCATACATAAGATTTCCAATTTCATCTTTGCTATTAACTTCTATCTTTTTAGTTAAATCTCCATTTCCAAAGGCCTTTGCAAACTGAAGGGTTCTATTTATTGGTTTAGTAATAACTCTAGTTAAAAATAGTCCTAATATTATAGCTAATACTAAGGAAAATACAATTATAGTTATCATTACTTTCTGAACTGAACTAAACATCTCATCACTTTGATTTTTCATTTCTAAAGCATGGTTTTTATTAAATGTTATAAGTTCATATAATGGTTTCTGTGTTTTAGTAGCAAGGTTTGTGACATTTCTATATTCATATTGGGCTTGTTCTAATTTGTTTTGTTTAACAAGATTCATTAAATTATCCTGTGACTTTCTATATTCTGTAAGATTGCTTTTAAACTCCTTCACCAATTCCTTTTCTCTCTCACTTAAATTGGTATTTTCATATGCTGACATAATTTTATTGTTTTCTTCCCTTGCATCATTCACTTGCTTACTAGTATCAGATATGGATATGCTATTTCCCTCTACTAACAGTTGAGATAACAATAAACGAATAGTTAATATGTTTTTTCGAACATCAGAGATTTCTTGAATAGGTATTAATCCACGGATGTATATAGATTCCAAATTGATATTAATGGTTTTCATGCTATTAATTCCTACTACTCCAACTACTACTATTAAAAGAGCTACTATTAAAAAGGACGATATTAATTTATTCCTAATCTTAAGGTTTAAATACCATTTCATTGAACCATCTCCCTTATTGATTCCCTAGTCTTTCAGCTTATCTTCAAATCTACTAATAATTTTTGAAAATAAATATATCTCTCATCGGCTAATTTAAGCTTTTTAAGTAAACTGTTTAAAAGGTTTCTACTTTTCTCAATATCGTATTTAATATGTATTAAATTATCGCTATTTTTAGTTTCAAGGGCTTTTCTTTCTAATTTTTCTATCTTTTCTCTTAAATATATGACTTCTTTTGTAGTATCGCTCAGTTCTTTCTTTAGATAGTTATATGTATCATCAATCCCTAAATTTTTTATCATATTGCTTACTGTGTGATGATTATCTAATTGTTCTTTTTTCATAAAATTCTAATCACCTCCATCTATTTAATAAATTACATATAAACATGTAGATAAATCTAATCATCCATAATAGTCTTAAAGAGTTGTTTTCAATAATATCATATATACAAAAGAAAATAATTGATTTATATCACATTTTAATAAATACTTTTGAAACATTTTGAATTTTATATTTTAAATTTTTTGATTAATAATAAAAAAATCCAATATGATTAAATTTTTATTTATTTAATCATATTGGATACTTAAAAACTATTATTTTAATTTAATTGTTCTAAAATATATTCCTTTAAAATTATTGCATGGTTATGTTTCGGATCCTTTGCAGCATAAAGGATTGTAACATCATCTTCTTTTAATAATTTGCAAACATAATCAACTTTTTCTTGATGAACTGGATCCTCCATTAGTTCTTGTCTATAAAGCTTTTTAAATTCTTCATGTCTTTCTGGTTTATGACCATACCATTTTCTTAATTCCGTACTTGGTGTAATTTCCTTTAACCATAAATCTAATTTAGCCCTTTCCTTAGACACCCCTCTAGGCCATAGTCTATCTACTAATATTCTAATTCCATTGGAATCCGAAGGTGTATCGTATATCCTCTTGATTCTTAGTTCCATAATTCAACTCCCTATAAAAAATATAAACTTTTTACTTCCTGTATTTTATAAAAGTTTTATACATTATCCAAATATATGAAATAATAAATATTCCCCATACTATTGAAATATATCTAGAAAAAAATTGTGAAAAATATACTCCACAAAGTACACCTATTGAAAAAAGACATATTTTTAATATACTAAAATCTACAGGATTATATTTTTTGGCAGCATTTAATGCTTTGTTAATGAAACCTTTCATACATACAACCCCTTTCATAATTATTTAATATTATAACTACATTTTATTGATTCATTAGTATTTTTATTCATACCCAACTCCATTTCTCTATAATACTGCATTTTAATTAAAAGATAATTTATATGTAATAAAGAACCTTAGATATTAATATCTAAGGTTCTTTATCTATAGATAAGTTATTTTTATTATCCAACCAATAAATCTCCAATAGTTTGTGCTGCTCTATCTATATATTGAATCTCACTTTTTTTTGGTCCAAATTTAACTCTAATTGGGAAGAATACATCATCCATACCAGTGTTTTTTATTATAAATGAGCTATCTACAGCTTGAATATTAGATTCTCTGAGGTAGTCATGTATAACCTCAACGGCTTCACCACTCCAACCATAGGATCCAAAGGCAATTCCCATTTTAGAGCTTAGGTCCATGTCTTTAAGCTCTTTGAGTACATTCTCTAGCTTACCTACCATATCCGCATATCTTGTTGAACTTCCAAAGAATATGGCATCGGCTTCATTTATTGCCTTTTTAATATCTTCCATTTTTACACCATTTTTTACATTTATGGTTTGAGTAACAATACTCTTTTTCTCTAAACCTTCTGCGATATAATTGGCTATGTTCTTAGTATTACCTGTCATTGTTGAGTATAAAATTAGTGCCTGTTTATCTTCATCATTAGGTCTACTCATTACATCATAGGCATCTATAAAGCTTTTCACATCTTGTCTCAAAATAAATCCATGGGATGGTGCTATCGTTTCTATATCTAATTTTCTAATCTTTTTAATCATATCCTGTACATAGGGTCTATGGGGATGCATTATTAGTTTATAATATACTTCAAAGTCCGGTACTATATCCTCTGTGGCTAAATCGTTAAATAAATCATAGGTTGCAATGTGGGTACTAAATATATCACAGGGGTATAATATTCTATCTTCAATGCAGTATGTTATCATTGTTTCCTCTGTATGGAGATATGGAGTTTCAAAGAATTTAAGGGTTTTACCTCCAATATCTAAGGTATCTCCATCTTTAATTATTAAGAATTCTCTATCATGAAGCTTATACATTTCTTTCAATTCCTCAGCACCTAGTTCAGTAGTAACTATAACTGCATCCTTAGCCTTATTTGTTAATAATCTTAGTCCCCCTGAGTGATCAGGTTCAACGTGATTTATAACAATATATTTAATTTCAGCAGGATCAATATGTTCCTGTAATGTCTCAATAAATTCTCTACCAAAGCTAATGTCTACTGTATCTATAACCGTCGGCTTTTCAGTTTTTAATAGATAACTATTATAGGTTGTCCCCTTCTCAAGTATTAATCTATGAAAAGGTACCTTTCTATCATCAACATATCCTATCCAATATGAATTATCCGCTATTTTAATATTCTTTCTCATTTTTATCTCCTCCTTGAAATTCATAACTTGTTTGATTTATTAATTAATTAAATTATAGAATTAATTTAGAGATCTTACTGTGACTGGAGTCAAATGAGAATTGAATATTTTAAATTTGCATATTCTTACATGCTTTAAATTTAGTGATATTAATCACCGATAAATTTTAAATTATTTGGTATCCTATTAAAGAAAACAAATTCTAGGGAGGAATAATAATGAGTGAATTCAATGCACAGGTTGATATACGTAAATATGACTGCGGACATAGATATACCTTTGTCTATGATGCCTTTGATAAGTTAGAAATAGGTGAAAAAATGGAACTCATAAATGACCATGATCCTCGTCCTTTATTTGAGAGAAAATTACCCTCTGATTTTCCCGGGCAATTTCAATGGGACTATATAGAAAAGGGTCCTAATGTATGGAGAGCTTCTATTATGAAAATCAAATAATTATAATATAAGGCTATATTACTCTTTGGTTTATAAATAAAGTTAATATAGCCTTTTTATTACTACATGTTGGATTTATGTAGACAATTTTATTCAATTCATCGTAATCATTTCTTCTACATCTTTAACATCAAGAGCTTTAGCCATTAGATAGCCTTGCCCTCTTTCACAATTATATTTTTTGAGGTATTCTAATTGTTCTTTAGTTTCTATTCCTTCTGCAACCACTTTATAGTCTAAGTCACGAGCTAAGTTTAAGAGTGACTTTATGATTAATGAGTCCTTAGAATTCTCCTCTATTTTATTAACGAAACTTCTATCTAACTTTACAATATCTATGGGTAATTCTTTCAAGTGCGTAAGTGATGAATAGCCAGTTCCAAAATCATCCAATGCTATTTTAAGCCCTAATTTTTTTAATTTCTTTAATCTCTCGATCGCAAATTCTATATCTGAAATAATTGCTGTTTCTGTTATTTCTATAGTAACCTTAGAATAGTCTACATCAAATGAACTTATCATTATTTCTATTTCATTAAAATTAATATCACTCATCAATGTTTTGCTAGAAAGGTTAATAGATATGTCTATATTACTAAATCCTTGACTCTCAAACTTTTTTTTCTGTAATAGGGCAGTTCTAATAACCCATTTTTCTAACTTATAAATTTGTCCTGTTTCCTCTGCTAAGGGAATGAATTTTACTGGTGATATAAAACCCTTTTCAGGGTGTATCCATCTTAACAGTGCTTCCATGCCTATTATTTTTCCTAAACTTAAATTATACTGTGGTTGATAATAAAGATTTAATTCATTATTATCTATAGCATACTGTAGTTCATTTGCCATTTCTATATTTTGTATATTATTTTTTAAAAAAACTTCTGAGTAAAACAAGTATTTACCTTTAGCTATCTCCTTTGCCTTATACATGGCGATATCAGCACTTCTAAAAAGAGTTGTTTGAGTTTGTCCATCTTTAGGATATATAGATATACCTAAACTAAATGAAATAAAAAATTCATAATTATTTATTCTCCAAGTTTTATCTATATGGGAAATAATTCGTTCTAACTCTTCTTCAATTTCCTTCTTTTTATTAACTTTTTTAAGTAAAAAGGCATATTTATCCCCATTTAACTTTACTACTACATTAGGTTTTATTATTATTTTCTGAAGTCTACAGGATATATCTTTTAGGAATTTATCTCCTATATTATGTCCTAATGCATCATTAATATATTTAAAGTTATCGATATCCATAAAAACTAAAGCAAAAGGGGTTTTTTGATTAAAACTTCTATCCACTTCTTTTTCTAAAAAACTTCTATTAGGTAAATTAGTTAAATTATCATAATATGCCATTTCTTTAAGTTTGTTTTCTAATTCTTTTTGCTTTGTAATATCTATACCTATTGAAACAAATATAGTGGCATTATTGTCGGTACTTAATACACTTCTATTCCATAAAATATTTTTCTTCTTTTTATCTTTCGTAATTAATTGCCTCTCATAGTTCTTCAACTGTTTATTTTGCTTTATTTCATTTAATACATCAGTTTTTGAAGATTTGTTTTCATTGGGAATAAATAAATCTAACCAATTTTTATCAATTACCTCATCTTCTGAGTATCCAAGTAGGTTTTGCCCATATGAATTTAAACTTTTAATTTTACCTTTTTCATCCCAAGTTCCAATTACTACTTGAGCATTTTCTATTATACTTTCTGTATAATTTTTTTGATATATTAATTCATCTTCTGTAGCTAAGAATTCTTCATAGGTTGCCTGTAGTTCTTCATGGGCTTCTCTAATTTTTATCATTGAATTTTGAAAAAGTCTTGATCTTTTTAGTATTAAAAAATATATTAAAATCATAGTTAATATTACGTATATCCATCCCTTATACATTTGAATTTTGCTGTATAAACTAAAATCCTTTATCATCATTTCAAGTATTTTATCTGATATAACTATCCACACAAAGCCAAAAACTCCATATATACTGGTAATAATAATAGCTTCTTTATTTGGATTGATTTTATGATTTTGATTTAAGTAGGCTTGAATGTCTTTACTTTCCTTTGTTTTGACCTTTTGTTTCTGAATCATATACCCCATAACTCTCCCTTGATCCAATGATCTATTTTTTAAAAAAAGAACACATACTACAATTCTAGATATCTATCAAGCATGTGTTCTTATATCAAAGTTATTATATTATGTAAATAAATATCTAGAACTTGGCCAGTTTTATCAAAACAATTGTATTTAAACTTTAAATTTCATAATAATTCCTTGTAAGTCCTGGGCTAGACTCGCTAATCCTTCACTTGCACCTGATATTTCTTCCATTGATGCTGTCTGCTCCTCCATTGAGGCTGAAGCCTCTTCAGTTGCCGCTGAATTTTCCTCTGCTATAGCCGATAAATTCTGAAGTGTATTCATTATTTCATCCTTCATTTTATTCATCTCTACACCTGATACATTTAATTTTTCAACTGCCATTTCTGATTCTTTAATTGACTGTGCTATAGTTGTATATTTTTCTTTACTTAAATTAACACTTTGTTCCTGTTCTTTTAAAATCAAGGCTACTCTTTCCATTGTTTCGACTGCTGCTTTTGAATTGTTTTGAAGTTCATTAACTACCTCATCAATTGTTTTAGTAGAAGTTGTAGACTGTTCTGCTAATTTTCTGATTTCCTCTGCCACTACTGCAAAACCTCTGCCTGCATCCCCTGCTCTTGCCGCTTCAATGGCAGCATTAAGTGCCAGTAGATTTGTTTGCTCTGCGATTGATGCTATAACTGTGCTTGCCTGTCCAATTTTACTTGCACTGTCGTTAGTCTTAATAATTCCTTCTTGCACCTCATTTGTAGCTATTCTACTTTCATCAGAAATCTTAGTTAACTTTTCTATCTCTTTTAGTCCTTCATTAACAACTATAGAAACCCTTTTTGATGATTCATTTAAATCCTTCAAATGAGATTGATCTTTCTCAATAGTTTCACCTAACTGTATGCCCTTGAAAGACCCTTCTTCCGTATTCTTTGCTTGTTCTGAAGCCCCTCTTGCAATTTCTTCTACTGTTTTTGATACTTCCTCTGCTGCCGTTGCAGATTGCTGCGAAGTTGCCGTTAATTCCTCTGAAGATGATGTTACTTGCTGTGATGCTCTGCTAATTTCACTAATAATATCTCTAAGATTATTAGTAGTAATTTGTAATGCCTCTGACAATTTGCCAACCTCATCCTTCTTCTTAAGAAGTCTTTCAGGTACATCCTCTGCAATATCTAAGTTGGATATCTTTTCTGAATGATTAATAATTCCTATAATTGGCTTAGTAATCGAATGACCCATTAAATATGTAATACCTATACTTATGATTAAAATAATGACTGTCAGTATAGTTATATTTTTGGCTAGCATAGGAACAGCAGATAATACCTCCTCTTCATTAGCGGTGATTACTAAAGTCCAGTTAGTGCCCTTAATTGGTTCATAGGCTGCATATAAATCATTTCCTTCAAAATGGTAATTACTAATTCCTTTTTGTTCTTTAAGTATTTTTGTAAATAAATTAGCTAATGATTGTAAACTACTATCATTTTGTACTTCTTTAATCGGATTAAACTCATTTAGTACTTTCTGTTTATCTGGGTGTCCTATGACTATTCCCTTATCATTTATCATGTATGCATACCCATTCTCACCATAATTTATTGAGTTAGTAACATTACTTAATGAGTTTCCATCCCTACGACCTATTAAAACACCTACAACCTTACCATCCTTTTCTATAGGAGATGCATACATTAATGCAGGTTCATTAGTTACTCTACTAATAAGAAGGTCAGATACATTTGTATTTCCTGCAAAAGCCTTTTGTACATAATCTCTATCTCTTAATTCTGCTATAGCACCATCATTATAGTAGGCCTTACCATCAGGATATACAACCCCCATGGCTAGAAAATTTGTGTTTTTAAGTTGCTTTTGTAAAACGGGCTGTTGCAGTTCCCAATTCATACTCTGAATATTTTCCATTCCTGATATCATTTGTAACACTTTTTCCTGTGTTTCAACCCTACTTTCTGTCAATCTGGTTGCCTGGCTAACTGTAGATTGCAATCCCTTCTCTGCTTCCCCTGCTATAGAATCACTGGCTCTTTGCAGGGCCAGAAACCCTAGTGATGATGCTATCAATAATATTAGTACTCCAAAATATAGAATCAATTTAGTTTTAATGCTTTTCATAATTCAATCCCCTTTATGATTATGTAATAAATAGTTTAAATTAAAATCTAATATTTTCTAGCATGTTCATATTATCTTTCTTGCACTAGTGATTAATAATTGCTTTGCGTCAATTATATATATAAGCTTTCCATTATATTTTTTAAAAAAATTTGATAATAGTATTGGTGAATGCTCTGAAATTTCTTCATTATTTTGTGATATTTTTCTCTTATCAAGACCACTTATAGATATAATTTTATCTACTATAATAGCTAAACTTTTATTTTCTTTTTCAATAATTATAATTTCATCAATTTCATTTTCTCCTAAATCAATAGTTTGGTTTAGTTTTTCTCTCATATCAAGGACAGATATTATTTCTCCTCTAAAATTAATAAGACCAATATATTCTTTAGGTAAAAATGGCATTGGAATAAAAGTAAAATTCGAAAAATTTCCAACTTCCTTTATATCTAATATATCAATACCATATTCTTGTCCGTCTATAGAAAAAATAATATAATGTTCCATGTTAATTCCTCCAATCTTTAGCTTTATTAGGACTAATATACTATATTTAATTTTTCGTTTAAACATGTTTTGCTTATTCGGTTTATTTAATGTCAAAATTGGTAAATTGGTGTCGAATTGACAAATAAAAAAAAACGGCTTATTTGAACTGACCCATGTCAATTAAACCGTTTGCAAATATTACCTATTCTTTCTATTATAAATTTCATGCTTCTTCTGGTTTAACTTTTCCGTTATTTATTAAGGTCAAACCTTCAAAAAAAATAGCAATGGCTCCAATATTACAATAATAAAGTAGATCATTATTAAATACATACATTACCACAATTAGTACTATTTGAATAAATACTATATTAAGACTAATCTTTCTATATTTTTTATACTCTCTGTCATTAAGACGTTTGTTCTCTGTATCCACAGGAGCATATTTAAAAACTAATGAATAGGAGACAATTAATATACTTAGGGTTATAACAGGTACATAAAAATGAGTTATTGCAGTTGCTGTCCATATGGAAATAAACATCATGCTTAACGTTGTCAAAAAACACCCTAAATAGGTTTTACTATGATATCCCCCTGCGTATACTCTTAAAGTGCTAAAGAAAGCTATAAAAATGAAGATTTCCTTTAAATATCCAAAGGCAATACCAATAAAGATTAATCCAATGCCTTTAAAAATAGTTGCAAACATTAACTGAAATCCATATAAATAAACATTGAAATCATCGAATTCTATAATATCTCTATTTAACAATACCTGTGTCATATTCCTTGAAAGAACATTTATCATTTTATAATCACTTCCTTCATTTTAAATTATCTTATCCACTATATCTATATTTAAGGGTACAGTTATATTACAAACTGTACCCTTAAATATAGATTAGGAGAATTTTAGAGCTATCAAATAACATTGTTTAATTACTATTTTTGTAACTTCTCTGGAAACTTAGGTTGACATAATAGACCATAACAATTGGTTCCTACTCCAGTGTTAGCTACAAATAATGCTATTGCTCCCATAACACTCGCTAATACCATTGTAATTCTTCTTATGTTTTTCATTTAACCTATTCCTCCTTCATGGTTTTATTTAGACTTATCCTTCACTTTATTTTTATATTTTAATTTATTAAAATAATATTTGAAATAGATTTTGAAAAAATGGTCGATTTATTGTTATGATTGGTATTCTAAGATAAAAAAAAACAAAAGATAATATATATTATCTTCTGTTAGGTAGTGCAATATTTACTTTAAAGTATTTTTCATTTTCTTCAATTTTAATAAGTCCATTGTACTTTTCTACTATTTTCTTAATATTTAATAGTCCATAACCATGGTTTTCCTTATCTTCCTTAGATGTATATTTATTATACCCATCTTTTCCAATATCCAATTCTTTTCCTCTGATTCCATTGGTTATTTTAATTATTAAATTTTCAGTTTTAGTCAAAATTTCAATATCAATATATCTTTCATTTTGTGATAATTTATTACAAGCCTCTATGGAATTATCAAGTAAATTTCCAATTATACTGGATAAATCAACGGATTCAATTTTTATATCATCTATTATATTAAGGGATAATTTTACTGGTATATTATCGTTTTTAGCCTTGGCCATTTTTATATTAAGTAAGGAAGTTAATATAGGGTTTTTTGTACTTACTATTTCATTAAATTCACTTATTTGTTCCGTAAGATTTTCTATATAACTTCCCATTTCATCATAATTGTCAAGCTTCATCAAACCATATATACATCCTAGATGATGGTTAAAATCATGTCTTTGAGCCTTAAAGGTTTCTAATAAATCCTTAATATTATCAATATAAAAGGCCTGCTTACGATACTGTTCTTCTTTTTCATTCCATTCTATTTCGTTTTTAGTATGTTCTATTATTTTATTAGTTATTTGAAACAACCCAAGACTTAATAAAACTATTGTACCTGTAATAATTGCTATATATGTATTAAATGGTATCTCAAAGGCATGTACATATTTATAAAACCAAAAGGCTAAACTTATCACAATTAAGTTAGGTATAAATAAATAATATAATTGATATACATTAATATTATTAAATAAGTTTCTGATTTTCAATTTACTGATCCCATATCTTATTATTGTGAAATAAAGACTTTTAGCTAATATAACAGCCAGTATTCTATTGCTGGTTGATGTTATAATTTCTTCTGGACTTATGCTTGGAATTGAAATTAATATGTTAATGACTATCATCTCTACTAAGAAGTTTATTATTAATCCTAATATAATCAATAAATACATTTTAAATAATTCTTCTTTAATAATAAGTAAGAATACTATTCCTGTACTAAGTATCATTAATATTAATCCTATAAGACTTGCAACTTCAAGTGTATGATTAATAACTGTATTTATAAATGCTTGAACTATTATAACAATCATTATTTTGTTTATTGATATTTTATCTTCATTCAATAGAACTTGAACAAAGTAAAAAATAAGAAAAACATCAACAACATTAATAAGGTACTCAATAATTATCCAACTATTCACTGTATTCACCCCTTAATTAAACATATTATCTTCCAAGACCTTTTTAACATGACTCTTAGACCTTCTACTTATGGGAATGAATAGATTTATATTTTTTAGATATATTTGATCTCCATGAACCTCTAAGATTTTAGATCTATTGACAATATATCCTTGATGCACTTTAATAAAGCTGTTTTCTATATCAATATTTTCAACTATTTCTTTAAATGTTCCATAGAATTCATAGGTTTCTTCCTTTGTATAAACTTTTATCTTCCTTAATATCTTCTCGAAACAATAAATATCATTGGAATTAAGTCTCACAATACTATCTTTATTTTTAAAGCTAATGATATTATTTTTACTTTCAAATAATTTTATTTGTTCATATCTAGTTATACTTTCTTTCATGATTTTTGTGAATTTCTTTTCAGTAATAGGTTTAATTAAATAATTAAATGCCCTAATTTCAAAGGCCCTTAGAGCATAGTCTTTAAAACCAGTTATAAATACTATTATTGCATTTTCATGAAATTCTCGTATTTTTTGTCCAACTTCAATCCCATCATATTCTTCCATCTCTATATCTAAAAAGGCAATATCAATTTCCATATTCTCTATTTTATCTATTAATTCTTTGCTATTAATAGTTTTAGTTATCTTTATTTGATGCTCAATATTAAAAGTTTTTAAAAAA